>Ga0164296_1000235_pt1 | contig 70413 bp, 75 predicted proteins | sample GEODES057metaG_FD_113533 | JGI IMG/M metagenome (GOLD analysis project Ga0164296, IMG submission 113533) | Dystrophic lake water microbial communities from Trout Bog Lake, Wisconsin, USA - GEODES057 metaG | ecosystem: Environmental > Aquatic > Freshwater > Lake | place: USA: Trout Bog Lake...
CATGGCGCTTACACAAATAAAAAGGCTTAAAGAAACTAATCCTTAAGCCATTGATTTTATTGGTGGCTGGGGGCGGAATCGAACCGCCGACACGCGGATTTTCAATCCGCTGCTCTACCAACTGAGCTACCCAGCCATCATTTCTTGATGTATGCACATCGCGAAAGACGGGCATTATAGCAAACTAAATCTATTGTGGCATCCTTAAATCGCAAATCTGTGGGGATTCGGTTGGAAAATACCTAATGTTGGTTCTGTTTAATGTGGCAATTATCAATTAAAAAGGGAGCATCCTATAGCCCCCTTTTTAATTCCGTAAACCTGAGTGTTGATAACTATTACTTATTAACAGTTTCTTTAAGCGCTTTGCCAGCTGTGAAAGCTGGTGCTTTGCGCGCAGCAATTTTAAGTTCTTTGCCAGTTTGTGGATTACGACCAGTACGAGCTGCACGATGTGATACTTTGAATGTGCCAAAGCCAATTAAAGTGACTGAATCACCATTTTTAAGTGAAGAAGTGATAGCAGCAACGGTGGCATCTATTGCGCGACCTGCCGATGCCTTTGAAAGATCTGCAGATTTAGCAACTGCATCTATTAATTCTGATTTGTTCATGTATTACTCCAGTGGTTATTGTTGTGAGGTTTATAAAATTAAACAACCTTTTAGAATTAAAGGATATTTTACAGAGTATGTCAATCAAACTAATCGTCTTTAATTAAGGCTAATTATTCATTATTCTGATCAGTATCGAGACTGATCCTATTGAAGGACTAATGACATCCATGATCAACTAGATTTGTTTCTATTTGAATAGTGGGATGTACAATCTCAAATCTATGATGTAGTTCATGAGTCACCGTTTCTAAGAACTGATCTCCAGAGGATCCATGAGGCATAACAAGGTGAGCGGTCATTGCGACTTGAGAGGTGCTCATTGCCCATATATGTAAATCATGAACATTCGATACCCCTTCGAGAGATGCTAAGTAACTTCTTACTTGAGGTAATTCAATTTCTTTTGGAACACCGTCAAAAAGAAGGTGAAGTGCTTCATAAAATAATGACCAAGTGCTAACGAGGATGACGGCTGCAATCAATAAGCTAGCGATTGGATCTAAGAAACTCCAGCTAAACCACAATGATAGTGCCCCAGCCATAACGACAGCGGCAGAAACTAATGCATCAGCAGCCATGTGAAGGAACGCTGCACGAATATTGAGATCGCTTTTTCGACCATGCATAAATAAAATCGCTGTGGCCCCATTGATTATGATTCCAACGCCTGCTACTGCCATGATGGTAATACCATCTGTTTCTATTGGGCTATTTAATCTGCTGATGGCTTCTGATATTAATGAGCCCATCGCCACAAGTAATAACAATGCATTGGCAAAAGCAGCAAGTATTGTTGCTCTTTTCCAACCATAGGTACGTTTATCATTCGGACGTGTTTTTCCAGCAAGCACCCCAATGAGGCCAAGAACTAGACCAACGACATCAGAAAAGTTATGCCCTGCATCTGCTAATAAAGCTAGGGAGTTGATTTTAAATCCATAAAAAGACTCGATTCCTACGAAACTGATATTTAATGCTATGCCAATAAGAAATGCGTTGCTGAAATCTTTGGGAATATTCCCGTGTGTATGACCATGGCTGTGATTGTGTTCGCTCATTTTTAACTTTCAAATTAATTTGAGGTTATATTACTTCTATAATAGAAAATGATTAACTCTTTTTACTGCCTCAAGAATTGAGGGCATTTTAATTTTTTATAGTTATTATCCATTGAAAGCTAATAATCAAAAAAATGCTATAAAATCGATCAACGTCAACCATAACTATTACTTCTTCGTTAGTATGGCTGAGAAGTATTATTTTTAATTACAAAGGGCAATAAATGAAAAAACTTATTAAATTGGCTTTGATAGCAACTACATTGCTAATTTCTTTCAGTGCATCAGCTGATTTAAAAGTTGGTTATGTTGAATTGAATCAAATCATGCAATCTCAACAAGCTTTAGATATTGGTAAAAAACTACAATCTGAATTTGCATCGCGTATTTCTCAACTTGAGCTTTCTAAAAAACAAATTACCGACAAACAAAGTGCATTGGATAAAGATAGTAAAAAGTTATCTGATGCAGATATCAAATTAAAGTCAAAAGAGATTTCCGATCTTTCAATTGAGTTTGAGAGAAAGCAGCGTGAATTAAATGAAGATGCCTCATTACGAAAAAATGAGGAAATGAAAAAATTCCAAGATCAGATTAATAAAGCCATCGAGACTTTGGCTCAAGCGGAAGGGTATGATTTGATTTTATACAATGGTGCTGCTTTTACAGCTAAAAAAATTAATATTACTGACAAAGTGCTTGCAGCTATCGGAAAGTAAGTTTCAATTAAAGTATAAGAAGCCTACCTAAAAATACGTGGGTTTTTTATGCCAAGAATCCATTGCGAAATTGGGGCATATGCAACAATTAGCAAATAAGATGACGTATTGGGTTGAGAGTTTAATGGATGTTTATTTGGTTCGCCATACTAAGCCCAATGTGTCTATTGGACTATGTTATGGACAGTCTGATTTGGGCTTGGCAGAAAGTTTTGATGTGGAGTGGTCGCAACTAAAACCAAAGATTGCTCATTTAGAATCCCCTTTAGTATTTAGTAGTCCACTACAACGTTGCTTGAAATTGGCTGAAAAAGCTGTTTCAGATTTTGATTTTCGGACCCCAATTATAGATGCCCGATTGCTGGAACTTAATTTTGGTGATTGGGAGTTAAAGGCTTGGAGTGATATTCCGCAAGGGATCATAGGTGAATGGACGGACGATCATGTGAATAAAGCGCCGCCTCATGGTGAGTCTTATGTTGCACTGCATCTTAGAGCAAAAAAATTTTTAGCTGAGTTAAACCAATATCAGGAAAGCCAGGTGTTAGTTTTTACCCATGCGGGCGTTATAAGAGCTTTAGTATCAGAGGCTTTAAGCGTTCCTTTGCGTGAGGCCTCACGAATAGAGCTGAGCTATGGAAGCGTGACCCATATTGCATTAGATGCAGGAGTCACGCGTCTTGGATTTGTGAACCGTTAAGCAGTTTCACTTTGATGAACAGATAGTTTTTGAAACCCTGCTTGAGCAAGCCAAGCGATGCTTAAGTAAAATGCTGTGTAACTTAGGTAGGGAGTATAGTACTGAGCCACTCGTGTTGAAAACTCAAGCGCAGTTAGTGTGTTTACTTTGTCCGAGAATGCATACCAAAAAGCATTTGATAAAATAAAGGCCAAGCTCGTTGATAACCAAGCTGCAGGAATAAACAGATGCAAAGCAAAAGGCTGATCTTTCTTTGCAATATAGCGACCAATACCCCATACCATTGCATAGGTTGGAATTAAACCCCAGTAGCCAAGAGACATGCAATAATTTGAAACACCTGCAAAACCTAAAGCATAGAAATCGACTGCAAAAGCCAGTGAGATGGCGATTGCTAACCAACGCACTTTCTTGATCAACATGCCAGTTAGAAAAAGCGCTGCTAACGTGGCATCAGGCAAAAGAAAATTGTTGCCGAAATGACTGCTACGCGTCAGTAAAATTAATCCAATGAGGACGATGCCTATTAAAGTAGAACTTTGTTTGTTTGAAGTCATAATATTGCCCTGCTATTAGTGTTGTAGATTGTATCGCTTATTATATTTCTTGGCATGCTTTCTAGTAATAACTTTACAGTTATTTATTATTTAAAGATGGAACATATTGTAGTGTCAAAAATGCGCCGAATCCTGGGGTATTGTACCCATATGATTGTTGGTAGTTTCGATCAAACAAATTTTCTATTTTAATTTTTGCAGACCAGTTTTCGTTGTATTTGTAATTTGCAAAAAGATTGACAGTTGAGTAACCAGCATTCCTTTGTGTGCCAATATCAGGTGTTGGGCCTGATGCAAATAACTGAGCGCCTAAAGTATAAGCTCCTATAGGATAAGTTGTTTCCAGCGCCCCGAACTCTTTGGCTCGTCTTATTAGTTGAGTATTGGTAATCTCATTTAATGGGTCTTGCAATGTGGCTGAGAACTTAATAGTCGAGACTCCAACAAGAGTTTTTGCCGTAAATTCCAACCCTTGGTTGCTTGCTTTATTTATATTTTCCCATTGATAATTGTTGTTCGGATTCCCAACAATTAGATCCCTGCTGTCTCGATTAAAAATGACAGCTCGGGCTAAAGTATTGGCCTCAAGATATTGTAGACTTATTTCTTGTGAGGTATCACGTTCAGATTTTAAATGGGGGTTTCCATAATTTGGGTCATACATTTGATCGGGCGTTGGTGCTGAAAAAGCGTTTGAAATGTTACCTGCTATTTTCCAGTTCGTTGTTAAGTCATAACTCAACCCAAATAGACCTGTGGTTGCTGACTCACCAGTGTTTATGGAGTCATGTCTGATATTGGCTTGTAAGCCTACTGAGTTAAATTTAGCTGTGTAGCCACTGAAAATACTATTAATTGTTCGCTCGCCATTAAAAGTTTCATAGTAAAAGCTGTCATTAATGTGTGCAGTTAGATGATCACTTTGCAGGCCAACTAATAATGATTGGTTATTGGAGAGAACGAAATCATTCACCCAAGAAAAATTAGATTGATGATTGTTATATGTTCCTATCGGTTGGTCTATGAGATCTTGGTCATTGTAATTTGCAAGATAAGTTCGATTGGTAATCCCTAAAGAAACAGTAGAGTTCCAAAAGTCAGTAATAGCATCTTTAGAGTAAATCTGACTTAATAAGCTTTTAGTTTCCAGATGCTCCATATAGTCAAGACCAGTTGTTGAAGCATAATTAGTTAAAGGGTTATAGTTGCTTCCAGTGTCAAATATGACTTTTGATTCAGATGCTAATAGCTTGATGCCAACTTCATGTCCAACAGACAGCACCTGTGAAAGATTTATAGAAAAATTATTACTTTCATAATGATTGTTGATTGGGTTTGCTACCTGACCATAGTTGGGATTATTTTGCGCAGGGTTGAATGTTGTGAATCCATCAGTTTGTTGGTGGTTATATGAAAAATTATAAGAAGTATCATTGAATTTTCCGTTGTACCCAGCCAGTAAATTCTGCGTGTTGCGACTTCCATAAGAAATAGAACCGTAGGCCCCTAAGTTTCCAGATCCTGATTTAGTAAAAATTTGAATAACGCCGCCGACAGCGTTGGGACCATAAAGTGCTGATGCGTTTCCACGCAAAATTTCAACTCTCTCAACTTGTGCGATAGGAATGCTTTCTAATGGAGTTGAGTTTGAATACTCATCAGAAATTCTTAAGCCATCTACTAAAACTAATACTTGATGAGACTCTGCACCGCGCATAAAGATTGATGTTTGCATGCCTAGACCACCGGATCGTACAGTCTCGATTCCAGACTCGCCCTGCAAAAGAGTAGATAGATCTTGAGGTTGAAGGCGATCAATATCGTCTTTTGTAATGACGCTGACTGATGTCATGACATCACTTAATTTTTGTTGGGTTCTGCTACCTGATATCACGGTAGGATTAAGATCAATTTCTGTGGAGGTATTTTCAGCATTTGCATGAGCCGAGAGCATCAAAAAGATGAGGCTTGCAATCGTATTTTTTTTCATTATCATTCCCTAGTAATGGCGTACGTCCCCGTGCGCCAATATTAAAAAGAGAATGCCGAGTATGTTGTTCGTGAGAACAAAGAGAGATTGTTGTGGTATTAATCTAATTTATTTAATACAACAAAAACCGTCACCCCGCGGCATTTACTTGTTTAGGTTGTTTAGGCCGGTCTCCGGGCTCGTGAGGAGATGATTTGCGCCTTCCCAAATTTTGTTCAGTGGCATTTTGCAAATCTACAATCACTTACCGTTGCGGGGGCAGCATAGGATTTGTTTCAAAAGAAACGCACCTATTTCCCAGTTTCACCTTTATTGCAGGAAAGCAATGCGGGCACCTATCAACTTGGTGCGATTATATTAGATTTTAATTGGATATGTTTGAGAATTTATTTAAACACTGCTTTGCTAGATTACAGTAAAGCATTTAAAGTAATCGCTTAAGAGTTGACTAGATAAGGATTTAACAATTATAGTGCAAGCATGGATGCTGATTTAAAAGCTTTAGAGGATAAGATTTTACAACTCGTGCAGTTGTCTAAATCTTTACGTGAAGAGAACGACAAACTTAGGCAATCACTTGCCATTGTTCAAGAAGCTGAACGTCAACTAAAAGCACGTATGCAACAAGCTCAAATTCGAATTGAAAGCATCATTAATCGCTTGCCAGAGGATGTTTAATGAGTGACATTAAAGGTGTTGAAGTCCGCATAATGGGTAGGGAATTCACAATTGCTTGCCCACCCGATGAGCGTGAAGGCTTGCTAAATGCCGTTGCTTATCTTGACAAGAAAATGTGTGATATTCGTGATTCTGGAAAAATTGTAGGAGCCGAGCGTATTGCTATGATGGCTGCACTTAATTTGGCTCATGAATTGCTTACAACCCAATCTGGCGGTGTTGATGTTGGTGGCATGAAGGTTAGAGTTGCTCGCATGCAAGGCATGTTGGATAGTGCATTAGCAGAGCAAAACAAACTCTTTTAATTTGTCTTTCAGAATTCTTTTACAAGTTACTTTTGTTCCCCGCGGTGTGGTTTAGGTTATATATTCCTTGAACTAGTTTCTAGCATAGGTCTCCGTTATTCAAGTTGCTGTGAGCTCGATCCACTGCGGTTGAGCCTAATGTGCTTTAGATGGTTACCACTTGAGCCTTTTTGGTTCAGGATGCTAGCCTAGGCTGCATGCAGTGGGGAACCCCCTTTTCCAATATTTATCTTAGTTGGTGATATTTTAGGTCTGCAAAACTAACATTTTCTAAGCATTTTTCATGAGTGGCTTCTAGAATAACTGGCGGTGCGAACCCAGCTTCGGCAGCTTCATGCCAGCGTGATGCGCATAAACACCATCGGTCCCCTGGCTGAAGCCCTTCGAATCCATACGCTGGCTGAGGCGTAGTAAGGTCATTGCCTTGAGAGGCAGAAAAAATTAAAAATTCTTCTGTAACTTGCGCGCAAACCGTATGGATGCCAGTATCCTGAGGTCCCGTTTCACAACATCCATTTCTAGTAAATCCTGTCATTGGATCCAGGCTGCAAACTTGTAATGTTGTTCCCAACACATTTTTTGACATAGGTATTCTCTTTTTTAAAGATTAAGCTGGGTTATGATAAGCGCATATTTGAATATCAGGAATAATAAGGAATAAATAATGCGCTATTGGTTAATGAAGTCTGAACCTGCCGACGTCTCGATTGATGATTTGGCTTCATTCCCAAATCAGACTGTTGATTGGTATGGGGTTCGTAATTATCAGGCGCGTAACTTTATGCGTGACCAAATGCAGGTAGGTGATGGTGTATTGTTTTATCATTCAAATTGCGATCAACCGGGTATTGCTGGTATTGCTGAAGTATCGACCCTGGCTTATCCAGACCGATTGCAATTCATTAAAGAGCATAAGTACTATGATCCAAAAGCCACGCTTGAAGCCCCGCGTTGGTTTAATGTGGATGTGAAATTGGTGCGTAAGACAAGATTGTTAAGTCTAAAAGAAATGCGTGAAAACCCAGCGTTGGCGAGCTTAAGAATTCTGCAGCGAGGCAATCGTTTGTCAATTACACCGGTTGATCCCAGAGATTGGCAGGTAATTATGACCTTGTTAGCTGAATAATCAATACAAAAGCCCTTTAGGAGCTTTTGTATTTTGTTGAATTGCTTAAGGCTGATCTAAGCTACCCATCGATTTCGGGTAAGTTACAACCCCCCAAGGCATTTCTTTATCGCCAATTTCTTTTGTTTTTTCTAGTGTTTCAGTGTCAATGACCATTACTGCTTGAGATTTTCCACATGCAAGAAGAATTTGCTTATCATCAGGTGTAAAGCTAAAGTGCCAGCATCGGTTTCCAGTGCTGATATCTTTGATTTTTTCAAATGTTTTAGCATCGAATACTTGCAGTGCTTTTTCTTTTGAGGTGGCAACAAAAATTCGTTCCCCTTTTTTATCGAATGAGACGCCGTAGGGCGCTTGGCCAGTTTCGACAGTTCGTATTACGTTAAACTTTTTGTCCAGCACTATAAATTTATTACCATATTCCAAAGTCGCCACATAGTAGCTACCGTCAGGGGATACTTTAATGCCACGGGGACGGTCGCCATATTCTTTCGTTGAGATGGTTTTGATTAGTTTTCCAGTAGCAAAGTTGTGGATTGTGATGGTGTTGTCAGCCTCATTGGTAATGATAATTTTTTTACCATCTTTTGAAAATTCCACACCTTCCGTTTCTGGCCCCCCGACAATTTGGCGCACTTTCTTGCCTTTTTTCAAGTCAATAACAGCAATGATTGCTGGCACTTTATCATCATCATCATCGGTTTTTGCTGCCTCACCTGGTTTTGGTGGAGGGCCGCCTGTAGAGCTTGGTTCTGTTGAGACAAAAACCAAATCTTTGTAAACACGAACGAATTCTGGATTCTTGCCGACTGCAATATGTTTAATAAGCTGACCACTTGCTCGATCAATCACTGAAATATTGTCATCATCTTTGTTGGCAGTAATGAGATATTTTCCATCTGCTGTGATTGCAATACCCCGTGGACTTTTAGCTTGAATATCAATATTGCTAGTTGCTTCCATGTTTTCCAAGTCAATGACAGTAACACCGCCATCTTGATTGGAAACGTATGCATTGCCCTTTTCACTAGCAATGCCAGATAGAGTGATTGCCGAAAAAACAAGCGCTGTCGTAAGCATTGAAAGGTGTTTCATCTATTTCTTCTCCAATATTGATTTTCAATAATTAGTCAGTTGATTGGCTATTAGGTTCTATCAAACTTAAAATCGGGAATTTATCCCAGAAAAAGCTTATATGCCGGATTGTTGCTCTCATCCCAATATGGATAGCCAAGTTGGTCTAAGAAAGTTTTAAATGCTACTCGGTCACTAGGCGGCACTTGCATACCTACTAATATCCTTCCGTAGTCAGCGCCATGATTTCGGTAGTGGAATAAGCTAATATTCCAATCATGTCCCATCGTGTCGAGAAAATTCATAAGTGCCCCAGGTCTTTCAGGGAACTCAAAGCGATAAATTACTTCATTAGTGGCTTGCGGCGCATGGCCACCAACTAAATGGCGTAAATGCAGTTTCGCGACTTCATTATCGCTAAGGTCTAAAGCAGGCAATTCGTTAGCTTTTAGCATTTCAATTAATTGGCCAGGCGCTTTGTTGTCATTAATCGCAATGCCGACAAAAATGTGAGCAGATTGCGGATCTGAATATCGATAGTTGAATTCGGTAATACTACGACCACTCAGCAACCTGCAGAATTTTTTGAACGAGCCTGGTTTTTCAGGAATTGTTACTGCTAAAACTGCTTCGCGTTTTTCACCAATTTCAGCACGTTCAGCAACAAAGCGTAAACGGTCAAAATTCATATTAGCACCAGAGGCAATGCCAATCATGGTTTTACCATGCAAATTATTGCGCTTGATGTACTCTTTCATACCAGCAACCGCAAGTGCCCCAGCTGGCTCTAAAATTGAGCGCGTGTCTTCAAAAACATCTTTAATGGCTGCACAAATAGCGTCGTTATCTACCAAAATCATTTCGTCGACATAATCTTGGCAAAGCTTAAAAGTATGTTCTCCCACTTGCTTAACCGCGGCGCCATCAGCAAACAAGCCGACTTGGTCAAGCATTAGACGTTTGCCAGCTTTGAGTGATTGGGTCATGGCATCTGCGTCATTCGCTTCTACGCCAATCACTTTAATTTCTGGACGCAAGGATTTTACGTAAGCGGCAATGCCTGCAAGTAAGCCTCCGCCACCCACGCAGCAGAATATTGCTTCGATAGGCTCTGGATGCTCATTAAGAATTTCCATAGCAATTGTGCCTTGACCTGCAATAACCTCGGGGTCGTCATATGGGTGTACAAAAGTGAGTCCTTCCGATTTTTCTAGATTTAATGCATGTAAATAAGCATCTGAATAAGAGTCACCAAATAACACCACTTCGCCACCGCGACTTTTTACGGCATTGATTTTAATTTGTGGGGTAGTCGTTGGCATCACGATAACCGCACGGCAACCAAGCTTTTGGGCTGATAAAGCAACTCCTTGTGCATGATTACCTGCGGAGGCAGCAATAACCCCGCGTTCAAGCGCCGCTTTTGATAAGTGTGCCATCATGTTGTACGCGCCGCGAATCTTAAATGAAAACACCGGCTGCATATCTTCACGCTTTAATAGAACGCGGTTATCTAGACGCGCTGATAAGTTTGGTTGATATTCTAGCGGTGTTTTTTTTGCTACGTCATAGACGCGAGCGTTACGAATTTTTTCTAAGTAGTCGTTTTTCATTCAGTCTTGCAAAGTGTATGATTGAGGTTAGCTTGTAATTATAAAGAAAACGCATGATTAAAGAACTTTATTATGCAATTTGAAGGATAAAAGAACATGGCAACGCAAGACGAACTAAAACAACAAGTCGCAAAAGCGGCGATTGAGTATGTGAAAGGCGGAATTATTGGTGTCGGCACGGGTTCCACAGCCAACTTCTTTATCGATGAGCTTGCGAAAGTGAAATCGAAAATTGATGGCGCTGTGGCCAGTTCAGAAGCAACTGCGCAGCGTTTGCGCGCACATGGCATTGAAGTTTTCGACTTGAACGCTGTAGATGGCATGGAAATTTATGTGGATGGCGCTGATGAAATTACCGAACATCTTCATATGCTTAAGGGTGGTGGTGGTGCTTTGACACGCGAAAAAATCGTGGCCGCGTGTGCTAAAAGCTTCATTTGTATTTGCGACGAGAGCAAATATGTTCCAGTATTAGGTAAATTCCCATTGCCAGTTGAAATTTTGCCAATGGCGCGAAGCTATGTGGCACGTGAATTGGTGAAACTTGGTGGTCAGCCAAAATTGCGTGACTTCACAACCGATAACGGCAACGTTATTCTGGATGTACATGGTTTAACGATTAGCAACCCAATTGAAATGGAAGCTAAAATTAACCAAATCGTAGGTGTGGTAACCAATGGTTTATTTGCGGCTCGTCCAGCGAATGTATTGTTGCTTGCAACTGCTGATGGTGTAAAAACTTATAAGTCTAAATGACATTAAACTGTCATAAATAGAGATTAAGCTACACTATTTAGTCTTGGTTTTAGCTACTACTTTTAACAAGGATTTTCGAATGCAAACTGAACACATCTATAAGTTGTATGATGCTGAACTGGAAGCAGTGCGCGCAAAAGTGCTGCAAATGGGCGGCTTGGTTGAACAGCAAATTGTCAATGCTCTTGAGTCCTTGGTGAGCGTGAATCCAAAGCTTGCGCAAGAGGTAATGGATGCTGACCATCGTGTGAATGCGCTTGAGGTTCAAGTGGATGAAGATTGTAGTCACATTATCGCACGTCGTCAGCCTGCTGCAGGTGACTTGCGCATGATTATGATGGTGGTTAAAACGATAACTGACCTTGAGCGTATTGGTGATGAAGCGACTAAGATTGCCCGTGTTGCGCAAAAAATCTACGAATCAGATCGCATGTACAAACCACGCTTCAATGAAATTAACAACATGGTTGCTTTGGTGCGTGAAATGTTGCGTACGTCTTTAGACGCCTTTGCACGTTTAGATGTAACAAAGACGGTGGAAGTGGCACGTCAGGATGAGCAAGTCGATGAGCAGTTCCGTGCGGCTATGCGTCAATTGATTACCTTTATGTTGGAAGACCCTCGCACCATTTCTATGTCATTAGAAGTGTTGTTTGTAGCGAAAGCCCTTGAGCGTATTGGGGATCATGCTAAAAACATCGCTGAATATGTGGTATATATGGTAAAGGGTAAAGATGTTCGTCACACAACTGTTGCTGAGATGGAACGCGAAACACTCGCACCATAATTTTCATTTTTTGTTAGAAGAATAAAGGTTGGTCTTGGCTAATAATAAACCAACTTTCTCTGAAATAGCCGCTGTTGATCTCGGCTCCAATAGTTTCAGATTGCAACTTGCAAGGGTCGTAGATGATCACCTCATTTTTCATGACTCCCTGCGTGAAGTCGTCAGGCTTGGCGCGGGGCTTAGTGAAGACAAAACCGTAAGTGATGAAGCTTTAAACCGTGCTGTTGATTGTCTCAAACGTTTTGGGGAGCGGTTGCGTGGCTTGCCACCCCAAGCAGTTCGTGCTGTTGCTACGAATACTTTCCGTGTTGCTAAAAATGCCCCTCAACTTCTAAAAGCAGCACAAGAAGCGCTAGGTTTTCCCATTGAAATTATTGCTGGTCGCGAAGAGGCCCGCATGATTTTCGTTGGTGTTAGTCATAGCCTGCCTAGGGCAGAGCATAAGCGCTTGGTGATTGATATTGGGGGAGGTTCAACGGAGTTTATTATCGGTGAGGGCCTAGAGCCTTTGGAGATGGAAAGTTTGTATATGGGCTGCGTGAGTTATAGCCTAAGATACTTTTCAGATGGAAAAATCACAGAAGCAGCTTTTGAGCGGGCCAGAATTGCTGCCGCGACTGAAATTCAAAGTATTTCCAAAAAATTCAACTCTAAACTTTGGCAAGAGGCTGTTGGCTCATCTGGCACAGCCAGAACATTGGGTGAAGTGCTCCGCTTGAATGGCTTGACTGATGGTTCGGTTACTCTTGATGGCATGTATCAACTTCGCCAACTGCTGATTAAATTCAAAGAAATTAAAAAGATTCAGTTAAATGGATTGAGCACTGACCGCGCTGCAGTGATTTCAGGCGGTTTAGCTATTATGTTTGCTGCTTTTGAAGGTCTTAACATCGATAGGTTAACAGTTGCAAATAGCGCCCTTCGTGAGGGTGTTCTCTATGAGTTACTTGGTCGAATGCAACATGATGATACCCGCGACTTGACGGTAAATAGTTTTATGCGTCGCTATCACGTCGATAGAGATCAAGTTAAACGTGTTCAATCTTTGGCAATGATATTGCTTTCGCAAATTGAACATAAGTTGAATATCGATATTGCTATAGCTAAGCAGTATTTGGTGTGGGCGGCCAAATTGCATGAAATTGGTGTTTCGATTGCGCATGGCGGCTATCACAAGCACTCGGCTTATATTATTGAAAATGCTGATATGCCTGGTTTCTCAAAAATGGAACAGGAAGGTTTAGGATTTTTAGTAAGGGCACAGCGCCGTTCACTGAACAAATTGCAAATGCCAGCTCTTTTAGACGACCGCACAGTCTTGGTAATGATTTTTAGATTGGCAGTTTTATTCCATCGCAACCGTTTAGACATTAAGCCGCCAGAGCTTAATTTAGCTTGGCATAAGGATGGCTTTGGTTTGGATGTAGAGCCTGGCTGGCTCGCCAATAACCCTTTGACAGACGCCGAACTAGCAAGTGAGGTCAGCTATTGGGAAGCCATTAACATTACTTTGTCTTTGGCTTAAGTTCTGATTGAAAGTCTTGAGGTAAATCTTGCCCATATAGTTGCATTAATGAATCTTGTGCTGTTGCTTGAACGCCGCGTTTATGTGCAAGATGATATGTGCTGTCAGGCATCATTTCCCAAGCATTGGTATTGTCTTTTAGATAAATATCTAAGCCCTCTTGAATGACACGTTTTTTAACTTTAGCGTCTAAAATTGGAAAGCAAATTTCAATTCGTTTGAAGAAATTGCGGTACATCCAATCAGCACTTGATAGATAGACACTTTCATCGCCCTCATTTAAAAAGTAAAAAATGCGGGTATGTTCTAGGAAGCGTCCTACCACTGAACGTACGCGAATATTTTCTGATACACCCAGAATGCCAGGTTTAAGGGCACAAACGCCACGAACGATTAGATCAATCTGAACGCCAGCACTTGATGCTTCATATAATGCACGAATTACATCGGCTTCAAGTAAGGCGTTCATTTTTGCAATAATTCTTGCTTTTTTACCTGACTTTGCAATCTCGGCTTCTTTATTAATTGCTTTGATTAAATTGCTATGTAAAGTAAATGGCGATTGCCATAAATGATTGAGTTTGTTGGATTTACCTAACCCAGTTAGCTGTGCAAAAATGTCATTCACATCTGTACAGATTTGTTCATTGCACGTGAATAAACCAAAGTCGGTGTAAAGTTTAGCGGTACGTTGGTGATAATTGCCTGTTGCAAGATGAGCGTAGCGACGAAGCACACCATCTTCTCGTCTGACAACCATTGCCATTTTTGCGTGTGTTTTGTGCCCTACTACACCGTAAACAACGTGTGCACCAGCATCTTCTAATTTAGCAGCCCAGTTGATATTTGCCTCTTCATCAAAGCGAGCAAAAAGTTCAACTACGACAGTCACCTCCTTACCGCGCTTTGCAGCTTCGATTAATGACTTCATTAATGTAGAGTCTGCGCTTGTTCGATAAAAAGTTTGTTTAATCGCTAAAACATCTGGATCTTCAGACGCTTGTGTGATGAAGTCAATCACAGCATTGAATGATTGGTAGGGGTGGTGAACGAGAATATCCTGTTTGCGTATTGCTTTAAACACGTCAGGCTCTTTGACCAACTCTCTGGCTTTGCTTGCGGTGTAAGGAGGGTATTTAAGTGCTGGTTTATCGACTAAGTCAGGAATTTGCATGAGGCGCACTAAGTTGACAATACCGTTGACTTGGTAAAGATCTTCTTTATGTAAGCCAAATTGTCCAAGAAGAAAATGAGACATTTCAGCAGGACAGTTATCCGCTACTTCAAGTCTAACACCATCGCCAAATTGCCGATGTGATAACTCTCCTTGAAGTGCAATTTTTAAGTCCTTAGTATCTTCATCATCCAATGTTAATTCACTATCACGCGTCACACGGAATTGATAACAGCCCTTAACCGCCATACCTGAAAAGAGTTCGTTTACATGCGCATGTAAAATGGAAGAAAGAAATACGAATCCGTATTCGCAGTTGGCAATATCGCTTGGCAAACGAATAACGCGAGGCAAAGCTCTCGGAGCTTGCACAACCGCAATGCCCGAATTACGACCAAAGGCATCCTTGCCTTCAAGTTCAACTGCAAAATTCAAGCTCTTGTTTAAAACGCGTGGAAAAGGGTGTGCCGGATCGAGCCCAATTGGGGTTAGAATCGGCATTAATTCTCTAAAGAAGAATTCTCGAATCCAAAGACGCTGCGCATCATTCCAAGAGGTGCGACGAAGAAAATGAATATTCTCTGCAGCTAATTTTGGAAGGACTACATCGTTGAGAATTTTATATTGGCGAGCAACTAAATCATGCGCTTCAGCGCTGATTTTAGCGTAAGCTTGTTTTGGTAAAAGCCCATCAGGTCCAGTTTGCTGATTATTAAATTTAATTTGTTCTTTAATGCCTGCAACGCGGACTTCAAAAAATTCATCCATATTGCTGCTAAAAATACATAGAAACTTTAGCCGCTCTAATAATGGAACGCGCTCATCTTCAGCCTGTGCAAGCACGCGCTTATTAAAAGCTAGTAAGCCTAATTCACGATTAACAAAGTGTTCTGAATTCAATTTAATAGGATGTGTCAAAATAATTCTGAACTTTAATCGTAAATAATGAAGATTTTATGACAAAAAGTAATTTGCTTAAGCATTTGGTGGAATATATCCACTTGCTTTGTCAGCGCCATCTCCAAAGAAATAGGCCTCTGTTTGCTCTTTTAAATATTGGCGTGCTTGCGGATCTGCTAGACTTAAGCGATTTTCGTTTACCAACATAGTTTGTTGCTTTAACCAAGCAGCCCAAGCTTCTTTTGAGACATTTTCAAAAATTCTTTGACCTAATTGACCTGGGTAAGGAGGAAAATCCATACCTTCTGCTTCGCGTCCTAGTTTAATACATGTAATTGTGCGTGCCATTTTTCTTTTTTCTAGTGAATAAATTAAGTGTTGATAGTAGCGCAAGGCTTGGTGATGCGCATCTATCGCTTGATTAAAACTTACCAAGCAGCCATATATCGTATTGGCTTCTGTATTGCTGTGAGATTGTATCAGATTAGAAATTTTTCAATGGCGTCGAGTTCCTCATTAATTTCTGTATAGTCTTCAAAACTTGCGTTGCAACGCGCATACCAATATCGGCTATTGCTTTCGTCGCCTTCAATTTTGTGAAGTGCTGCATGAATCCAGCAAGCTGTTGAGTCGCTGTAATCTTGGACAATGTGATGGGAAGCATTCCAATCACCAGCTTTCGCTAGTTTGATAGCTTTGATCAATTGATTTTTTAACTCAATATTCATTTACACAACAAATTAAAAAAGCTCAGCTTGTTTTTGGCAGGCTGAGCTTATGTTTAACAGACTAAATTAAGCGCTAAAGTTTGCAGAAGCAAAATCCCAGTTAGCCAAAGAGGCCAAGAAGACTTCAACGAATTTTGCACGTGCATTACGATAATCGATATAGTAAGCGTGCTCCCAAACGTCAATTGTTAATAGTGCTGTGTCGCCAGTAGTGAGTGGAGTTCCCGCTGCTCCCATATTTACGATGTCAACTGAGCCATCTACTTTTTTAACAAGCCATGTCCAGCCAGAGCCAAAGTTGCCAACTGCTGAAGCTTGGAATGCTTTTTTGAACTCATCAAATGGACCCCATTTTGCATTGATAGCGTCAGCCAAAGGGCCTGTTGGAACACCTCCACCGTTAGGTTTCATGCTGCTCCAGAAAAATGTGTGATTCCAGATTTGTGCTGAATTGTTATAGATGCCAGCCGAAGATTTCTTGACGATTTCTTCAAGGTCACTATTTTCAAACTCAGTGCCTTTGATTAGATTGTTAAGGTTGGTGACATAAGTTTGATGATGTTTTCCGTAATGAAACTCTAATGTTTCTTCTGAAATGTAAGGTGCTAAAGCATTTTTAGCATAGGGCAATGAAGGTAGTTGATGTTCCATGATAATTCCTTAAAAAAACGACTGAAAAATTTTGAGAGTTGATTTTGCCACATTCGTTCGCGTTATAAAACAACGCTCACTTTGTGGGTAAGAAAGTTAAGTCTTTTTAGCTCTTGGATGAGCTTGGTCATAGACCTTGGAAAGATGCTGAAAGTCTAAGTGGGTATAAACTTGTGTCGTGCTAATGTTGGCATGACCGAGCATTTCTTGAACAGCCCTTAAATCCCCGCTTGATTGCAAAATGTGCGTTGCAAAACTGTGGCGTAACATATGTGGATGTAAATCACTATTAATTCCTTGTTTAATTGCCCATTCTTTAAGGCGATATTGAATTGCACGGGGAGTAATTCGGTTACCTTGTTTTGTTATAAATAGTGCATTCTCATCTGCTTTTGCAATTGTTGCCCGTGTAGTTAGCCAAGATTTAATTGCATTCACCGCATGACTGCCAACAGGTACTATGCGTGTTTTATTGCCTTTGCCGGTTACACTGATTGTGCCGTTAGATAAGTCTAATGTATTGAAATTTAGACCTACGAGTTCGGCTAGGCGAAGTCCAGAAGAATAAAAAAGTTCGAGGATTGCATGGTCCCTTAAACTGAGCAAATCATCTTCTTTGACATCCACCAATTTTACAGCCTGGTCTGCAGAAAGTGCTTGAGGTAGGCTTTTTGCTGATTTTGGTGCGCGCATGCCAATGCAGGGATTGCTACTAAAACCATGTTGTTTAACAAGGTAGTCAAAGAATCCACGCCATGATGAAAGCATCCGTGCAATGCTCTTACTTCCTAGCCCGCGGCTATGAAGTTTTCCAATAAGTTGGCGAATATGAGCGGGTTTTAAAGCGTCTAGAGGTGTTGCGTTTTCAACATACGCTTCTAGTAATAGCCTAATATCATGGGCATAATTTTTTTGAGTGAGCTTGCTCAGGCCGCGCTCGAAAGTGATGTGGTTGAGGTAGGCTTCTAAATAATTCAAGATAGTTTTGCTCTTGAACTTGGATATTTCATTTAAACAATATGCAGACTAAGGGCGGCGCTCACAAGCTCGCCGATGCGTTTCACAAACACGGTACCCATTTCCGGATAAAAACGTTTTTCATCATCTGATGACATAATTAATATGCCAATTGGCATCCCAGTATCTAATGCTGCAATGGCATATGATTTGGCCTCATCGTTTGATTTGAGACTTGTTAGATTTTCATCGGGAAGTTTTCCGCAATATGGCTCATTGAGAGTCTCAGCCCACTTTTTCGAAATGCCATCTACCTCTTGAAAAATATTAAGATTTGCATCTTCACTATTTTTTGGCTCAGCCCAAAGCATGATTTTTGAGCTTGAAATGCCAAAGTAGTTTTCTAGGCTCTTATTCAAAACATCTGAAATTTCAGCTAAGTTTCTTGCGCGCAATAATGCTAAAGTAAGTTTGTGAACTTTATTACTTTTGGCGTCATTTTCAATACCATATTGAAGTAGTTCGCTATATTTTCTTTCTATTAGATGGATTTTTTCTCTTTGGGCGGCTTGTTGCCGCTCAGCTAAAGATACTGTTCCACTTCCATGAGGGTTTGGTAAGTGCATTGCTGCGAGTAGGCTCGTGTGACCTGAAAAGAACCGAGGGTTTTTTTCTAAATATTCTGCAACCTCTTTTTCATTTATTTGATCAGTTTTTGTTTGGTTTTCCATGAATATCCTTGCTTTTAGCATACATAATGCAAATTAAATTGTAATTTTACCTTCAAATACAGTCACTGCAGGCCCTGTCATCATGACAGGTGCGTTATTGCCTCCCCAGCTAATATTCAGTTCGCCGCCACGCATTAAAACTTTCACTGGTGATTGTAATTTGCCCAAACGTATTCCTGTTACTGCGGCGGCGCACGCGCCAGTTCCGCAAGCTAGTGTTTCTCCTGAGCCACGTTCAAAAACACGTAATCTTATTTCATGCTGATTGATTATTTCCATGAAGCCAGCATTTACGCGTTGAGGAAACAGTAGGTGATTTTCTATCAGAGGGCCTTGAGTTTGTACTGGTGCAGTATCGACATCGTTGACAATTTGTACTGCATGGGGGTTGCCCATTGATATTGTAGAAATCTCGACCTGGCTATTCCCAACATCAAGTAAGTAAGTGAGTGATAATTCATTTGATTTGAATGGGATTTCTTTGGGTTCAAATTGAGGGGCTCCCATGTTGACTGTTACGGATCCGCTATTTTCAAGCTTTGGATAAATTAGTCCATTTGCTGTTTCAACACAAATTTGTGTTTTGTTAGTCAGCTTATGTTCGTGAACAAATTTGACAAAGCAGCGGGCACCATTACCACACTGCTCAACTTCACCCCCATCGGCATTGAAAATACGATACCGGAAATCGGCTTGGATATTTGTCGGTTTTTCGACCAGTAATAGTTGATCGCAACCCACGCCAAAATGCCTGTCTGCGAGTTTTCTAATTGCTTCAGAACTAAGCTCAATTGGTTCGCTGAACCCATCAATCACGACAAAGTCATTGCCTATTCCCTGCATTTTTGTGAATTTAATTTGCATATTTAATCTATAAAAATCGCTTGAATGGTTTTTCATATTGTATGGGATTGTCACAGCATAAGGTAGTCGTCATTTGATGGTGTTTTTGGTTAAATATTCTTAATTTATTGAAATTTGTGGAAAAAGAATAATCGCGTATAATTAATAAGATTCCGAGGAGCGCTGCGAGAGAAAACTCCCAGGCTCGGAACATGTTTTAACGGCGCTCACCATATTAACCGTGCCGGGCACGGGGTACGGTTGAGAGTGTTAGAACTTCAAGTGGTATCACTGATGATTCTCAAGTAACTCCAAATTTCCGCATTCCCTCCGGTCACACCATTCAAGGAATAGATATGAATACTGTGACTGATTTTAAAGATTACATCGTAGCTGATATTAATTTGGCCAGTTTTGGCCGTAAAGAAATTGCGATTGCTGAAACTGAAATGCCCGGATTGATGGCCATTCGTGAAGAGTTTTCTAAGTCGCAGCCGCTTAAAGGCGCGCGTATAACCGGCTCATTACATATGACCATCCAAACTGCAGTGCTAATTGAAACGCTTAAAGACTTGGGTGCTGAAGTGCGCTGGGCGTCATGTAATATTTACTCAACCCAGGACCATGCCGCCGCCGCAATTGCTGCAGGCGGTACGTCAGTATTTGCAATCAAAGGTGAAACTTTGGAGGAGTATTGGGATTACACACACCGTATTTTTGAATGGGCTGATGGGGGCTATTCAAATATGATTTTAGATGATGGTGGTGATGCTACTTTATTGCTTCATCTTGGCACCAAAGCAGAAAAAGACATTTCTTTGTTAAATAATCCAGCTAGCGAGGAAGAAGTTTGCTTATTCAATTCAATTAAAGCGAAGTTAGCGACAAATCCAAGCTGGTACTCTACACGTTTGGCGAAAATAAAAGGCGTTACTGAAGAAACAACTACTGGTGTGCACCGTTTATATCAAATGCATAAAGAAGGCCGTTTGGCCTTCCCAGCAATTAACGTAAATGATTCAGTCACTAAGTCAAAATTTGATAACCTATATGGGTGCCGTGAATCATTGGTTGATGCAATTAAACGCGCAACTGATGTAATGGTGGCTGGCAAGATTGCTGTTGTTGCTGGTTATGGCGATGTGGGTAAAGGATCTGCTCAAGCTTTACGAGCATTGTCTGCTCAGGTTTGGGTTACAGAAATCGACCCAATCTGTGCGCTGCAAGCTGCGATGGAAGGCTATCGAGTTGTGACAATGGATTACGCTTGTGAGCACGGTGATATTTTTGTCACGGCAACTGGTAATTATCACGTGATTAGTCACGACCATATGGCGAAAATGAAAGATCAAGCGATAGTTTGTAACATTGGTCATTTTGATAATGAGATTGATGTTGCTTCACTTGAGAAATATGAATGGGATGAAATCAAGCCGCAAGTAGATCATGTAATTTTCCCAGATGGTAAAAAGATTATCTTGTTAGCGAAGGGTCGTTTGGTAAACTTAGGCTGTGGGACAGGCCACCCAAGTTATGTAATGAGCTCATCATTTGCAAATCAAACAATTGCCCAAATTGAGCTGTTTGCAAATACCGAAAAATATCCAATAGGCGTTTACACTTTGCCTAAGCATTTGGATGAGAAAGTTGCAGTATTGCAATTGAAGAAACTGAACGCACAGTTAACTCGCTTAACAGATGAACAGGCTGCATATATTGGTGTCTCGCAAAATGGCCCATTCAAGCCAGAAACTTACCGTTATTAGTTCAGCTGCAATCAACAGGCCATTTTGGATGGCCTGTTGGCTGATAGAAGATGGAAGAAAGTATTTATGAACCCCGAAATTAGTTTTGAATTTTTTCCTCCGAAAACAGAGGAAGGTATTTTAAAGCTCCGCGAGACGCGTAAGAAATTGGCGTTACTTAATCCAAAATTCTTTTCTGTGACTTTTGGAGCAGGTGGCTCAACACGTGACCGGACGATGGAAGCAGTGCTTGAAATTCAATCGGAAGGCTTTGATGCTGCGCCTCATATTTCTGGCATTTCTTCTTCACGGGAAGAAGTCTTGAGTTTGCTTAACACTTACCAAAATCATGGCATTCGTCGATTGGTCGTACTGCGCGGAGACTTGCCTTCTGGTGAAGTAAGTAGCGGTGATTTTGCGTATGCAAGTCAACTCGTTTCTTTCATTCGTGAAAAGACTGGTGATTGGTTTCAAATTGAAGTGGCTGCTTATCCTGAAACGCATCCTGAAGCGAGATCCGCAGCGATTGATTTAAAGCACTTCAAGACCAAAATTGATGCTGGAGCAAATGCAGCAATTACACAGTACTTCTACAATGCGGATGCTTATTTCCAGTTTGTGGATCAATGCCAAAAAATGGATATTCAAATTCCAATTATTCCAGGGGTGATGCCGATTTATAACTACACGCAATTGGCACGTTTTTCTAACGTGTGTGGTGCAGAAATTCCACGCTGGTTACGTTTACGCTTGGAGGATTATGGCGATGATATTGCTTCGCTTCGAGATTTAGGTTTGGACGTTGTCACCGATTTATGTGCAAAATTGTTAGTCGGCGGTGCACCAGGTCTACATTTTTACACACTAAATCAATCGGGCATTATCAGTAATATTGCTGAAAGATTGAATCTCAATAAGTAACCATTTAAACAATAAAGCCTAGAAATCTCTAGGCTTTTCAGCTATCAAGTTTAATGAAATGTTGGGCTGTCATCACCAAACATTGCATCCTCAACAAATAAAAAGTCATCCGTTCTCCCTTGTTTGCGAAGTGCCATCAAGGATGTCCAGCGAATCTCATCTACGCCAACATGCTCTTGGGATAGCGCCATTGCTCTGTCCATGATAACTTCATGCAATGCGTGATTGATGACATTGGATTGGATTAAAAACATCAAGAAGCTTAAGCCTTCAACGTCAATTTTCTCTGTTTCTAGCGAACTATAAATGCGTGTTGATTGGGTGATTCCACTTGGTGCATTACCTGCAGCGTCTGCCATAGCTTCTAAAGAGCTAAACCAATCAAATGCACCATTGATATCTGTACTATCGAAGCCTGCTTCAAAAAGCTCTTGAGCTAAGGTGTTGTGGTCAGGCTGAACATTTGCCTCCACATAGTTTTCGAACATATAAACCAAGACTTCAAACATAGATTCTCCTATCAAATTTATTCAGTTAGTCGATATGCTGATAACGACATTCTGTTAGAGAAGCTATTCTATTTTTAACTCCAGCAATTGCAGTTTGGCTGAAAGGGCTGAGCTCGTCAAGTTTGCTATACGCCATCGACGCTATTATTTTAATGGAGATAATTTTTATGGATTTGTGGTTAATTCATCAGTAATGTCTTTAACGCAGTCTACTAATTTTGCGCCTTGTTTAATGAGTGCGTGACAGCCTTTCGCCATAGGCGAATGGATTGAGCCTGGAATTGCAAAAACCTCACGTCCTTGTTCTGTTGCGAATTGTGCTGTCATTGTTGTGCCGCTGTGAATGCTTGCTTCTACAACTAAGCATCCTAAACTCAGGCCACTGATCATTCGATTTCTGCGACGGAAGTTTTCTGGTTGAGATGGCGTGCCAATCAAGAACTCTGAAAGGATTAATCCTTTCATGACAATCTGATGGGCAAGATCACGATGTTTGGCTGGATAGACAATATCTAAACCGGTGCCAACCACTGCAATTGTTTTTCCATTTTTATTGCGCAGTGCGCCGCGATGTGCGGATCCATCTATCCCAACAGCCATTCCACTAATAATACAAAAGCCCTCATCACTTAACGCATAAGCAAACTCTTCTGCATTCTTCTCACCTTGCGCAGAGGCATTTCTGCTACCGATAATAGCAATGGCTGGCATTTTTAAGCAACTTAAGTCGCCCTTTGCATAAATGATTGGGGGTGGGTCAGCAATCTCTAATAGCACTTGAGGGTAATGTAGGTCTGCTAGCGTTATTAGATGATTATTGTCCCTGTCCAACCATTCAAGTCCTGGTTTAGCGGCGGCCATATCAGGTCCTTTTTTAATTGCGTTTGATACGGCTTGTGATACAACTTGATTGAGTGCTTTATGAGAGGCTTCAAATATATTTTCAGGACTACCAAACTGCCTAAGAAGTTGGCAAATGCCTTGGCTGGTCAACCCGGATATTTGTTGCAGGCATATCCATAGTGCGGCTTCTTTAGTGTCTTGGGTGCTCATGCAGGGTTATAATAGCGTTAATATTTATATTGGTTCCGGTTAAGCAATATTTTTTAAAAAATTTGGTGTGGCACAAACAAAATTATCATATTTATTTATATAAAAATCAATTTATTACGGTGATTTGTTAAAATGGCAATATTAGAAATACTTAATTATCCTGATGTGCGTTTGTATACGGTTGCCAAACCGGTGTCGCAAGTGGATACAAAAATTCAGCGTTTAATCGATGACATGGCAGAAACTATGTACGAAGCGCCTGGAATTGGCTTGGCTGCAACTCAGGTCAATGTACATTTGCAAATCATTGTTATTGATACTAGTGAGACTAAAAACAATTTACAAGTTTTTATTAATCCAAAAGTCAAGACTAAAACTGGAACGCAGGAGTACGAAGAGGGCTGTTTGTCTGTGCCTGGTGTTTATGAGAGTGTGACGCGAGCTGAGACAGTTGTCATTGAGGCTTTAGACAGAAATGGCAAGACTTTTACCCTAGAAGCTAATGGTTTAATGGCTGTATGTATTCAACACGAAATGGATCATTTGTTGGGGAAAGTTTTTGTGCAATATTTGTCCCCGCTTAAGCAAAGTAGAATTAAAACTAAAATGCAGAAAATGCAACGTGGTAGATAACATGTGGCCATTAAAAATCATATTTGCAGGTACGCCTGATTTTGCAGTGCCAGCGTTGTCTGCATTGATTCAGGAAGGCTATGATATAAAGCTAGTGCTCACTCAGCCAGATAGGCCATCTGGACGAGGAATGAAATTAAGGGCTAGTCCTGTTAAAGAATTGGCGTTGCAACACCAAATTGAAGTATTTCAGCCAGAAACGTTAAAAGATGTCGATGCGCAAGCGCGCATTGAGGCGACAAAGGCTGATGTGATGATTGTGGCTGCTTACGGATTAATTATTCCGGCCAATGTTTTGCAAATGCCTAGATTGGGATGTTACAACATTCATGCTTCATTGTTGCCTCGATGGCGAGGTGCGGCACCTATTCATCGTTCTTTGTTGGCTGGAGATGCCGAGACGGGGGTCACGATTATGGAAGTTGTTCCTGCGCTGGACGCTGGCGCGATGGTTTCAAAAGACATTCTGACTATTGGTGAGCGAGATACTTCGCAATCTTTGCATGATAAATTGGCGCAGATGGGTGCAGATTTAATGGTCGATGTTATTAAACAATTGGCTCAAAATGGTAGATTGTTGGCTACACCTCAAGATGATTCATTAGTCACCTATGCGACTAAATTACAGAAGTCTGAAGCAAGTATCGATTGGTCGCAATGTGCAGATTTAATTTCACGGCAAGTGCGTGCGTTTAATCCTTTTCCGGTTGCGCATGCGATGTTAAACGGTCAAGTCTGTCGAATTTGGATGGCGACTTCTAATGACTCTTTATCAAAAGAAAAGCCAGGGACTGTTTTAGAGGTCGGGGCTGGAATTAAGGTGGCTTGTGGAAGTGGCACGCTGACAATAGAGGAATTACAGTTGCCTGGAGGTAACCGTTTGAAAGCCAAAGATTTTGTTGCTGGGCATGATTTGAAGGTTGGCCAGTATTTTGAATAAATTTAAGTTTTATATTTTGATGAGATTGGTTAAATAACAGGTGCATATCTCACAACAGATTGCAGCAGAAGCAATTGGACAAGTTTTTGCAGGACGTAATTTAGGTGTAGTTTTAGAAAGTCTATTTGCAAGATATCACACTATTTCGCCGCAACAGCGTGCAGTTGCTCAAGATTTGAGTTATGGCACATTGCGTTTCTATGGCACGATAGAGACGCTATTAGAGCAGCTTTTGCAAAAGCCATTAACCGATGCTAGATTGCAGTGTTTATTACTTGTTGCAATCTATCAGTTGCAATATGATAAAGCTGCATCACATACCATTGTCGATCAAGCTGTTAAGGCAGCTAGTCAATCCAAAAAGACTTGGGCAAAAAGTCTAGTCAATGGTGTTTTAAGAAACTTCTTAAGACGACAACCTGAATTGGTTGCAAATCTTGTTGATAATGAATTTGCTCAATACTCATATCCAGCTTGGTGGATAAAGAAGCTTAAGCAACAATACCCAGAAAATTGGCAGGCGATACTTGAAGCTGGAAACCAGCATCCCCCAATGACATTGCGAGTAAATCAAAGAAAAATTTCAGCAGTAGATTTTGTAACTAAGCTCAATTTAGAAGGTATTGTTTCCAAATCTTTGGGGGCAAATGCAGTTATATTAGAAAAGCCTATTCCTGTTGAGCGAATTCCTGGTTTTGCAGTTGGTGAAGCTTCCGTGCAAGACTATGCAGCACAAGTTGCCGCTTATGCTTTGGACTTGAAAGATGGTCAGCGTGTCTTAGATGCCTGCTGTGCACCCGGTGGTAAGACCGGACAAATTCTGGAGTTGGCAAATGTGGACTTAATTGCAGTAGATAGTGATGCAACAAGGATTGCACGTACCCAAAGTAATATCGATCGATTAAATTTGAAAGCTACCTTGTTGGTGGGGGATGCAGGAAACTCAGCAAGTTGGTGGGATGGAAAATTGTTTGACCGTATTTTGGCGGATGTGCCTTGTACTGCATCGGGGATTGTTAGGCGTCATGTTGATATTAAATGGTTGCGTCGCGAGGCAGATATCCTCTCATTTAGCAAACAGCAAGCATTAATATTGCCATCCCTGTGGCAGGTATTATCAAAGGGTGGTAAATTGCTCTATGTGACGTGTTCAGTTTTTCAAGAAGAAAACCAACGTCAGATTGATAATTTTTTAAAAACGCATTCAGACGCAATGCAATTGCCTTTGAATGAACCCCTGGCCGGCTTGAGTTTAAAAAATGGACAATTACAACCGAGTGCCCAGCATGATGGTTTATTTTATGCCTTATTACAAAAGTGTTAATCGATTTTACGGGTCGATTCTTCTCATCACCTTCACGATATTGCTGGCATTTACCAATCTAGCGCATGCTACGAACAGTAACATTCATATTAAAAGTACTGAGTTGCTTGGAAATGAAGAGACTTACGAATTGACAGCAGATTTTGACATTAATTTAAGTCCATTGATTGAAGATGCGTTAAATAAAGGCGTGCCTTTGACTTTTTTGGTTGAATTCCAACTTAGTAGCCCCCGCAAATATTGGTTTGATGATGAAATTGTTACTCAAACACAATCGGTGACCTTAAGTTATCATGCCTTATCAAGGCAATATTTGGTCAACCGTAACGGACATCAGCAGTCATTTGCAAGTCTTCAGCAAGCCAAAGAAGAGATTTCTAGCATTAAGGGTTGGTCTGTTGTTGATAAGAAATTGCTAAAAAAAGGTGAGTCTTATATAGCTGCCATTAAGATTCGCTTGGACCAAACAAAATTGCCTAAGCCGGTTCAGGTTGAGGCAATTGGTTCTGAGGATTGGAGTATTGCATCTGAACGATATCGCTGGACTCCAGTGTTTGTGTTTTAGGGTAATTAACTGCTGATGCGATATATAGTTCTGATTACGGCAATTCTTGGTGGGGGATTACTCTATCTACTTTCTCAAGCTGGAAGTAGTGTCTCTGGCGCTAATTATACTTGGTTGTTGGGTCTTAATATTGCTTTCGCAGCAGCTTTGTTGATGATTATTGCATTTCAGCTTTCCCGTCTTTTTAAACAGATACGTGCACGTGTAATTGGTAGTCGTCTTACGTTACGACTTTTGGGTGCGTTTGCTTTAATGGCAATTACACCTGGGGTAATTGTTTATGCTGTATCAGTGAATTTCCTAACTCACTCAATTGAGTCTTGGTTTAACGTTAAAGTTGAGGCTGCCTTAGAAGGCGGGGTGAGATTAGGTCAAAGTTCATTAGATAGTATGTTGGCTGACCTTAAGCAAAAAGGCGACAGCATGGCGTTAAATCTTGCGTTCCAACCGACTAATTCACAACTGACCGTCCTCAATGATTTACGAGAAAAGGGTGGGGTTGAAGATGCTGTTTTGTTGACGATGCAAGGTAAAATTTTAGCCTTCTCTAGTAATGATGCAACAACGTTTTTACCTGCTACTCCAACTTTAGATCAACTTAGACAGGCACGTCAGCGAGATTTTGGAATTATTGAGCCAATTGCTGGGAGAGGTTTGTACCTTCGAGCACTAATTCCAGTCAATATGAATGATATTGTTGGCGAAACGCGAATTCTGCAGTTGTTACAGCCAGTTCCAAAGCAGCTTTCAAATACTGCTGAAGCAGTACAAAACGTGTATCAAGACTATCAAGAGCTTTCGCTCAGCCGTGAATCAATGAAGCAAGTATTTGCATTAACACTGACCTTGGTTTTAATGCTGGCAATGCTTACAGCAGTATCAGTTGCTTTTGTTTTAAGCCGACGTTTGTCTGCGCCTCTTGGAGTTTTGGCTGACGGAACAAGAGCGATTGCACGAGGAGACTATGAAACTGTGCTCCCTGTTCATGGAAATGATGAGCTTGGCGTTTTGGTTCAGTCGTTTAACAGTATGTCTAAGCAGCTGGGTGAAGCAAAGCAAGCTGCAGAAAGAAATAGAGCAAGAGTAGAAGCCGCGCGGGGTTATTTAGAAACGATTTTGGCTCATCTGTCTTCAGGTGTTTTGGCGCTCAATGATAAAGGTGAACTCAGAACTTACAACCTGACGGCTTCTAATATTCTGGGCGTCGTCCTTGGACATTTTTCTGGCCATCCTTTCAAGAGTGTTGGTCAAGAATTTCCCAATTTAAAAAATCTCACTGATGCAATTTTACTGAATGCTGGTGAAAATAAGTCGAATGATTGGCAGGCTGAAATGGAAGTAGTTACTTCACAAGGTCAACGAACACTTCTGCTACGTGGTACACGTTTGCCTTACAGTGCGGATAGTGGCTATTTAGTGGTGTTTGATGACATTACCGCAATGGTACAAGCACAGCGTGACGCTGCTTGGGGAGAAGTAGCAAGGCGTTTGGCACATGAAATTAAAAATCCACTCACGCCCATTCAATTGTCTGCAGAGCGTATTGAACATAAATTGTCATCTAAGCTAGATGCTATTGATAGCGAAATGTTGAAACGCGCGACTGGTACGATTGTTGCGCAAGTGGATGCTATGAAAACTATGGTAAATGAGTTTAGTGAATATGCGCGCGCGCCCGTTCTTAATTTAATTCACTTGGATTTTAATAAACTCGTGCGAGAAGTGCTTGATTTATATGAGCCAGCCGGTATAGGCCTTAAAGTGAATGTGGCAGACCAAGCTCTTGATGTTTTAGGAGATGCCACCATGTTGCGTCAAGTACTTCATAATTTATTACAAAATGCACAGGATGCTTTGGATGGCGTGGAATTGCCAAAAATTGAAGTGGCAACGTTTAAAAAGGCTAATCAAGTATGCTTAATGGTCACAGATAACGGGGCTGGGTTTCCAATTGAGATTCTGTCACGTGCCTTTGAGCCTTACATGACGACTAAACGTCATGGAACAGGTCTAGGTTTAGCGATTGTGAAGAAGATTGTAGAAGAGCATCAAGGAACAATTAGCATCGAGAACGTTAAGGGCGATGATTCAAATGGAACTGGCGCTACTGTGATTGTAGCTTTGCCAATTTATTTAGCGGAATCTAAGAAAAAAAGCGATAAACGTAAAAAGGCAGAAGAAGCATGACAGCAAGACAAGTGCTAGTAGTGGATGATGAAATAGGTATCCGTGAATTACTTAGAGACATTCTTCAAGATGAAGGCTATCAGGTGAAGCTTGCTGAAAATGCAGCTGAAGCACGCGATTATCGCCAACATACACGACCAGATGTGGTTTTGCTTGATATTTGGATGCCCGATTGTGACGGTATTACTTTGCTTAAAGAGTGGGGTACTGGTGGTATGTTGACCATGCCTGTTGTCATGATGTCAGGCCATGGGACCATTGATACCGCTGTTGAAGCAACACGCATAGGTGCATTTGATTTCTTAGAGAAACCAATTTCCTTACAAAAGTTGTTGAAGACAGTAACAGCTGCGCTCAAGCATAGTGAGCAATTACCTAAGTCTGATATGAGTTTGTTGAGTCTTGGTAAAAGTCGAGTGATTAATGAGCTTCGACAGAGATTAGAGCAAGTTAGCATTAGTAAAGCACCATTATTATTGATTGGTGAAAAAGGAAGCGGGGCTGAGTTTTGCGCTAAATTTTTACATCAAGCAAACACGCCTTGGATGGAATTGTTCGAGTCGCAAAGACTCGCTGATGCGCCGCTTGAAGTATTGGAGCAATTGCGTGAAGGGGTTTTGTTTATCCCAGAAGTGGCGGACTTAGATAAAACACAGCAAAAAGGTTTGTTGGTTTTATTAGCAAAGGCTGAGAAATATGGTACACGTGTGGTGTGTGCTACCTCACAACCATTACCTAATTTAGTTGCCGCCGGCACTTTTGATAATGTTCTGTTGCAAACTTTATCAGTTAGCACTTTACGTATTCCTAGTTTGTCAGATCATCGAGAGGATATCCCTGATTTAGTCAGGGCGATGGCATTTCTTTTAGTTGAAACTACCGCATCCCCTTACCGAGAGTTTGAAACTGCTGCGCTTAATATGCTTAGAAATGCTGATTGGCCTGGTAACCTAACCCAGCTTGATAGCGTAATTCGTAACTTAATGCAGACTAGTCTGGGCGAAAAAATTTCCTTAGATGATGTGAATCGTGTCATGGAGCAATTTTCCCCACTACAAAGTGCTGTAGTTGAACAATTGTCTTCAAAAGCAAATGGTATCCTTTTTGATTTGGACCGGCCTTTACGTGAGGCGAGAGATGATTTTGAACGATTGTATTTTGAACATCATATCCAAAAAGCGGATAAGAACATGAGTCGTGTCGCTGAAGCAGTAGAGCTTGAGAGAACACACTTGTATCGTAAGCTCAAGCAACTAGGAATTAAAACTAAGTAATTTAATGTTGTTTGGCTGTTTAAGTCGGTTTGACTTTCAAGCGCCAAAGAGAAGTAAGCTCAGCGTTTCTTGCTTCATGAAGCATATTTTCTGTATCCATGACTTTGGCATGATTGGGCTTTATATCAAGCTTATCTTCTACAAATAACCCAGCTTTTTCAATGAGATTGAGTAATTCATCCTTAGCCCTCAGTCCTAAATGCTCAGCTAAGTTAGACATGATCAACCAGCCTTCGCCATTTTCACTAAGATGAGCTTTTAAACCATTTAGAAAAGCTAAAAGCATTTGGCTATCAGGGTCATAGATAGCGTATTCAATAGGTGAACTAGGCTTGGCAGGTAACCAAGGAGGGTTACAAACTATAAGCGATGCTTTTCCTTCTGGAAACATATTAGTTTTCGTTAGTATTATTTGCTTTTCCAAATTGAGACGCTTGATGTTTTCTTGTGCGCAATTGATTGCACGGGGATCTAGATCTGTTGCGACGATTTTTTTTACACCACGTTTAGCAAGTATAGTGGCAATAACGCCTGTGCCGGTACCAATATCAAAAGCTACTTCTGTACTCGGAAGAGGGGCCTTTATAAGTAGCTCTAAATATTCACCACGTATGGGCGAAAATACGCCGTAATGGGGATGAATCTTTGATTCAATTGCCTTGATAGGGACTCCTCTTTTCCGCCATTCGTGTGCGCCATTTAATCCTTGCAGTTCTCGTAATGAGACTATAAATGTGTTGGAGTACTTTCCGTAAGCTTCTAAGCAAGCTTGGCTAAAGTCGGGTGCACGTTTTAGTGAAATTTGATAATTTTCGGTTACTTCAATTAGTAACATACCCAATACTCTTGCCCGTTGCGCTTGTGCGACACGATACATATTAAATGTTTGTTTGAGATCTATTGGCGCAATCGCTTGTTTGGATTTTTTGGATGATTTCTTTCGGTCGCAACGTCTGGCCATGGCTTGTAACAATTGATAGGCGTTTTGAAAATCGCCACGCCATAGCATCGCTGTTCCCTCACAAGCGAGTCTGTATGCGGTATCTGCATTAATAGTGTCATCTGCAATCATGACCCGTTTAGGGGGAGCAACTCCAGCTTCTGATTGCCAGCGTGCGCTGAATGTCCGTCCACTTTCTACCCAACTAATTGTCATTAATTATTGAATTCCAACACCACCGGGGTGTGGTCGCTAGGGCGCTCTAATTTACGAGGGGTTTTATCGATGTAACTGGTTGAGCATGCTTTGCTGAGTTCTGGAGTAACTAAAATATGGTCAATGCGCATACCCAGATTCCGCCTAAATCCAGCCATTCGATAATCCCACCAACTAAATTGTCCTCCGTCTTTTTCAAACAATCGAAAGCTATCAGTTAGACCTAAATTGGTGAGTGCCTTGAATGCATCTCGCTCCGGCTCGCTAACTAATACTTGACCTACCCATGATGCAGGATCATGGCAGTCAATATCCTCCGGAGCAATATTGTAATCTCCTAACAAGGCTAGTTTTGAGTGTTTACTTATTTCATCTTTCAACCATGGTGTGAATGCTCGAAGCCAGCTCAACTTGTAAGCATACTTTTCGCTTCCTACAGCTTGGCCATTTGGGATGTAAACGCACACAATACGAATGCCATTAATCGTTGCTGCAATTAAACGTTTTTGCTCATCTGCGAAAGTTGGAATGCCCATTTGCACATCATCTATCCCGTGAGGACTAATAATTGCAACGCCGTTATAAGTCTTTTGCCCGCTATGAATTGCGTTGTAGCCAGCCTCTTTTAATACTTCATAAGGGAACTTGATATCTTCTTGTTTAGTTTCTTGAAGGCATAAAGCATCTGGCTTGTTAGCCTCGAGCCACTCCAACACGTGTGGCAAGCGTACATTGAGTGAGTTAACGTTCCAGGTTGCAATTTTCATATTAGGTAGCTTCGGTCATGCCATTATGGCGCAATAGTGCTTCAATTTCTGGCGGTCTACCACGGAAGGCGGTGAAGGATTCTAATGCTGTGCGTGATCCACCTTTAGCCAAGATTTCATGCCAAAAGCGCTGGCCTGTTTCTGAGCAAAGCACACCATTTTCTTCAAACATGCTGAAAGCATCAGCGGATAGAACTTCCGCCCATTTGTAGCTGTAATAACCTGCTGCATAACCGCCAGCAAAAATGTGACTAAATCCATTTGGGAAGCGATTCCATGTTGGTGGGCGAACTACCGCGACTTCGTTACGCACTTGCTCAATTAAATCAAGTGCAGTGAGTTTCCCATTCGGGTCAAAATCACCGTGTAACCTCATATCAAATAATGAGAATTCAATTTGACGAACAGTTTGCATCCCCGCTTGGAAGTTTTTAGCAGCAATCATTTTATCGAACAAATCACGAGGCAAGCTTTCGCCAGTTTCTACATGTTGGGTCATATGGCGAATAACATCCCATTCCCAGCAGAAGTTTTCCATAAACTGACTAGGTAGTTCTACAGCATCCCATTCCACGCCTTTAATTCCTGAAACGCTATATTCATCTACTTGGGTCAACATGTGGTGTAAGCCATGGCCAAACTCATGGAACATGGTAATGACTTCGTCGTGCGTAAATAATGCTGGTTTATCACCTACAGGTGCTGAGAAGTTACATGTAAGATAAGCTACAGGTGTAACAACATTCTTATCGCCATGTTTTCTACGCGTGATTGCTTCATCCATCCAGGCGCCACCACGTTTATTATTGCGAGCATATAAGTCTAAATAAAACTGACCAATAGCTTTGCCTTGTGTGTCGCTAATTTCATAAAAAGCCGCATCAGCATGCCAAACAGGAGCTTGAGATTTTTTTACACGTATCCCAAAAATAGTTTCAACTACCTTGAAAAGACCTGCTAAAACTTGTGATTCAGGGAAGTACTGTTTTACTTCTTGGTCTGAAAAGGCATATTTCTCTTCTCGTAATTTTTCAGAAACATAGGCAATATCCCAAGCTTGCATGTCTGCAATGCCTTGCGTTTGTGCGTATTCTGTAAGTTCTTGCATATCACGTTGAGCAAAAGGTTTGGCACGTTGCGCTAAATTATCCAAAAACGCAATAACCTCTGAAGGAGTATCTGCCATTTTTGTGGCTAGTGACATTTCAGCGTAGTTTTTATAGCCTAATAATGTTGCAGCTTCGCGTCGGAGTTTTAAAATTTCACTGATTAAAGGGGTGTTATCCCATTCAGCCTTGCCGAATTCAGAGGCTCGAGTAGCATAGGCGCGATAGAGAATTTCACGCAATGTTCGATTTTCACAGTATTGCAATACAGGCATATAAGATGGGAAATGGAGTGTGAATTTATAACCAGTTTTACCCTCCTTAGAAGCAGCCTCTTGTGCGGTTTGCAAGACATCTTCTGGAATGCCTTTAAGATCAGAAATATCTTCTACGAAATGACTAAAATCATTTACGGTGTCCATCAAATTTTCTTCAAACTTAGTAGTAATCTTTGAAAGAGACTCTTGAATTTCTTTAAATCGGACTTTTTCTGAATCTGCTAATTCAGCGCCACCTAGACGAAAACCGAGTAATTCATTTTCAACGATTTTTTGTTGGGCAGTATTCAGTGTTGCGAATTCAGTACTCTTTTTAAGCGCACGAAATTTAGCATACAAGCGTTCATCTTGGCCTAGGTCTGAGTAAAAGTCAGTGATTTTAGGTAGGCTCGCGTTGTAGGCTTCACGCAACTCAGGACTATTGACTACCGCATTCATATGGCTTACTTGAGACCAGGCACGTGAAAGCTTTTCTTCGATATCCTCAAGCGGTTTAACAAAGTTTTCCCAATGTGGAACTTCAGTTGAAGTGCCTAGTGCTTGAACACAATTCCGACCGGATTCAAGTAAATGCTCTATAGCAGGTTCAATGTGTTCTGATTTGATTAGATCAAACTTTGGTAAGCCAGAAAAGTCGAGTAATGGATTGTGAGTTAAATCAGTCAATTATAATTCCTTTTGATGATGCAAGTGAGAAGTAAAACGAAGAACTGCGATATGTATCAGAGATTCATTTTTTGGATTAAAGGTTCAATTTTTTCACTGTCACTACTCGCCAAAATCTTTCGCGCTAAAGGGACTAATTTATCTAAATCACTTTGTAATACTTGATGTTTCACTGACAAAATATGCGAAGGATGCATTGAGAATTGGCGTAAGCCTAAACCCAATAAAAGACGCGTTAATTTTGAATCGCCGGCCATTTCTCCGCACACAGAAACTTTTTTTCCAAGCTTCTGGCCAGCTTTGAGTGTAATTTCTATAAGTTGAATAATCGCAGGATGAAGCGGATTGTAAAGGTGTGAAACACTATCATCGGTTCGGTCGATGGCAAGTGAGTATTGAATTAAATCATTGGTACCTATTGATAAAAAATCTAGTTCTTTGGCAAATGATTCTGCACAAAGTGCTGCCGCAGGAATCTCAATCATTCCGCCAACTTCTAGATCGTTGTTAAATGCTATTTTCTCTAGGCGAAGACTCTGTTTTGCGCGTTCAAGTAATAGCAATGTTTGTCTAAGCTCCGTAAGTGAGGAGAGCATTGGAATTAGTATTTTTATATTCCCAAAAGCTGATGCGCGAAGCAATGCCCGCAATTGAACGTGGAACATTTGAGGTTCGGCTAAACATAAGCGAATTGCACGCAAGCCAAGAGCAGGATTAGTGCAGCTACGTTCTGTCTCAGGATTTATTTGCTTGTCAGCACCTAAATCGAGTGTTCGAATGGTCACAGGTTTGCCATCCATAGCATCGGCTACTGCTTTATAGGCTTCAAACTGTTCTTCTTCACCTGGTGCTTCTCGGCGGTTCATGAATAAGAATTCAGTTCGATATAAACCAATCCCACTTGCTCCCGAAGCTTTAACTTGAACTACGTCATCAGGAATTTCAATATTGGCATATAAATCAATAGCCGTTCCATCTAATGTCACTGCTTTAGTGAGTTTGATGCGCTTGAGTTTTTGCTGCTCTATTTGCCATTGCTCTTGTTTGAGTTTGTATTCAGCAAGCGTGTCCTTATCTGGATTAACAATAACTACGCCTTGCGTTCCATCAACAATCAGTAGTTCACCATCACGAATAAGTGCCCTAGCGCGTTGCAATGCAACAATCGACGGAATATTCAAGCTACGCGCCAGAATTGCAGTATGTGAGGTGGCGCCGCCAACATCGGTTACAAAAGCAGCGAATTGATGTTGTTTGAACTGAATGGCATCTGCGGGTGAAATATCGTGTGCAACTAAAATAATAGCTTTTTCTTGTTCAAGAACATGAACTTGACTCGGTCTTCCAAGAAGTACTTTTATTATTCGTTCAACGACTTGTACCACGTCATGTTTGCGCTCACGCAGGTATTCATCTTCAATCTGATCAAACTGCTCGACGATATTTTCCATCTGCTGTTTGAGCGCCCATTCGGCATTACATTGTTCATTTCGGATATTGTATTTTGGGTCATCAGCGAGTGTATGGTCGTTCAAAATCATCAAATGAGTATTGATGAAAGCGCTCAATTCAGCTGGTGAACGGGCTGGTAATTGAGCTTTTACAGATTCTAAGTCAATCTTTACCGTATTGATTGCTAAATCAAATCGAGCAATTTCTTGTTCAATCAAATTTTCAGGTACTTGATAATGAACAACTTCTAACAAGGCGTGCGAAACCAAATGGGCATGGCCTATGGCAATACCATTCGATACGCCTACACCGTGAATAGAAAAACTCATTATTCGGGCTCACCAAAGCGATTGTTAATTAGTTCAAGTAGCGCTTCAATTGCTGCAGTTTCATCTTCTCCGGTCGCTTCAAGTGAAATTGTGCTACCTTTGCTTGCAGCTAACATCATCACGCCCATAATACTTTTTGCATTTACCCGTCGTCCGTTACGTTCAATCCAAATATCGCTTTTAAATTGGCTTGCTGTTTGCGTGAGCTTAGTTGAAGCGCGTGCATGCAAGCCAAGTTTGTTAATGATGAGAATATCTTGCTTCATTATTTATCGTCCTTTGATGCACCCTCTTGACAGGCGACTTCAGTAAAATTGATTACGCCTTCTTGGCCACCACTCAAGGCTTTTTCAGCGAGTTTTTTTAGATCTCCATTTCGGTAAGTAAGAGCCCGTACAAGCATGGGCAGATTAACACCTGCAATGCCTTCCACGCAGTTTTGCTTCACTAATTTACTTACAATATTGCAGGGGGTCGCACCGTAAATATCTGAAAGGATAAGCACACCATCACCATCATTAAGATCTTGCACCACTTTTTGCATCACAGGTAATAAGGTGGATGGGTCGGCATGTCTATCAATGCCAAACTGTTCTAATAATGGTGGGCGTGAACCCATGACGTGGGTAGCACAATCGATGAGACTCTCACCAAGCTCGCCATGCGCGACAATTAAAATACCAATCATAGAGGCAGTTCCAGTTCTCGGTGTCTAATTAAGACTTGTTGTTGCTGTGAAAAATGTTTGCCTAGTTCTTCAACGATATGTACGGAGCGATGTTGCCCCCCCGTGCATCCAATTGCAATTGTTAAGTAACTTCGGTTTTCTTGTATAAAACTTGGCAGCCAGCGGGTAACGAAATTTTGAATGTCTTGGTACATGTCTTTTACTAAAGGCTGAGCCTCTAAGAATTTTTTTACAGGTGCGTCTCGACCTGTCATTGGACGAAGCTTTGCATCGTAATGTGGATTTGGCAAACAACGAACATCAAACACAAAGTCGGCGTCTAGTGGAATGCCATGCTTAAAGCCAAATGAGGTGAATAGTAATGTAATGTTTTTGTTTTCTTTGGCTACAAAATCTTTTACCCATCCACGTAATGTATTCGCGCTTAAGTCACTAGTATCAATGCGATGCCCTAAATCAGAGAGCGGTGCGAGTAATTTCCTCTCAAGTTCTATACTCTCCCCCAGCGTAATATCATCCTTACTTAAGGGATGACGACGCCGTGTTTCACTAAATCTTTTGACTAGCGCTTGTTTGGTAGACTCAAGAAATAATACTTGAAGCTTAACGCCTTGAGCTTTGAGTTTTTTGATATTTTCAGGGAGTGCTTCTAGCGCGCCGCTACGAGTATCTGTGCTAATAGCAACACGAGGTTGGCTTCCATTTAAGTTTTTATAAATTTGCGGAAGCAGCGTTGCTGGTAAATTGTCAACGCAATAATAGCCTGTATCCTCAAGTGCTTTGAGAACAACGCTTTTGCCTGAGCCTGAAAGGCCTGTGACGATAATTAATTGCATTAGCTTTTACTCGCGTTATTTTTTAACTCACGTGTTTGTCTGTCCATAAACTGTTTTGTACCGTTAACGCCACGTAATAGCAGCATATGATTGCGTACGGCGACTTCTACTAATACAGCAATATTTCGACCAGCAGCAACTGGAATTACGACCTTTTGCACCCTGATACCCAATACATCTTCATCATGTGATTTGATTTTAAGTCTATCTAGGTTTTGTGGCGACAATGTTTCAGCCATTTCGAGTTGAATAATTAAATCTAGCGGTTTGGTTGGTTTGACGGCGCTATCGCCGAAAAGTGCTCGAATATTCAAAATGCCTAATCCACGGACTTCTAGGAAATCTTGTAATAATGGAGGGCAGCGGCCTTCAATGCGCTCAGGTGATACGCGGTAAAAATCAACGATATCATCAGCTACTAAACGATGGCCCCGTGAAATCAGCTCTAAGGCTAACTCGCTTTTACCGATGGCCGGACTGCCTTTAATAAGCACTCCGAAGCCTTGTACCTCAATAAATACTCCATGGGCACTGGTTGATTCAGCTAATGCTTGCGCTAAGTGATGGCTTAATAAATCCATCAAATTAGGACTGGCTAGTGGTGATGTCATTAAAGCAGTTTGGTGTTTTTCGGCAGCAGCGATAAGTTCACTAGGTACTTTCTCACCATTGGCTACAATGAGCGCTGCTAATTTCTGGGCAAATAAATGTAGTATGGCTTGTTTTTGATCTTTTTCATTTAGCCCATTTAGATAATCCATCTCAGCGCAACCGAGCACTTGGACGCGATTTGGATGGACGAAATTGCGATGACCAGTCAAAGCTAGCGAAGGCTTGGAAACTGTCTCGCTATTCAATAGATTATCACCGCCAGACTTTCCCGCCACCCAAGTAAGTTTGAGTTTGCGGCGGGTCTCTTGGTGGAGTTGGTGTACGCTAATTTCGGCCATTAGAGTTTTTACCTAGTGAATTACTCAGTTGCTTGATGCTTAACTGCGCCGTTAGCTTTGTGATGATCGGCGTGTTTTTCTTTATGCTTTAACACTTGGCGATCAAGTTTGTCAGCCAACAAATCAATAGCACTATACATATCGCTATCAATAGACTCAGCATGCAAATCAGCGCCTGGCACATGGATGGTTGCCTCAACTTTTTGAGCGAGCTTTTCCACAGTCAATGTTACTTTGACATCAATCATATGATCAAAATGATTGCTTACTCTAGTCAATTTTGTTTGGATATATTCACGTAAAGCAGGAGTGATTTCTAAGTGGTGCCCAGTTAAATGCAGATTCATGGTTAACTCCTTTTTGTGGTTGTTATGCAAGTTTTATAAAGACTTGCGTTGGTTGGCCGCGGGAATGTTTAAAGACTCGCGGTATTTGGCAATTGTACGTCTTGCAACGACAATGCCTTGTCTTGATAACACTTCAGTAAGCTGATTATCTGAAAGTGGTTTTTTTGGGTTCTCTTCAGCCACCATTTGTTTAATGAGTGCCCGAATGGCGGTGGCCGAACATGCGCCGCCCGTATCGGTGGCAACGTGGCTTCCAAAGAAATATTTTAGCTCATAAATTCCGCGCGGTGTAAGCATATACTTACGTGTAGTTACCCTTGAAACTGTAGACTCATGAAGGCCAAGCTCATCTGCGATTTCTCGCAAGACCAGAGGGCGCATTGCAATTTCACCATGTTCGAAAAACTTACTTTGTTGGTCGATAATAGCTTGTGAAACACGCAAAATAGTAGAAAAGCGTTGCTCTATATTTTTAATCATCCATTTTGCTTCTTGCATTTGGCTGTTTAAATATTGATTCGAACTATCGCGATTGCGTTTCAAAATATCTGCGTAAAGCTTATTGATGCGCAACTTTGGAACAACTTCATCATTTAAGCTAGCGAGCCATTGGCCTTTAATTTTCTTAACAACAATTTCATGCTGTATATAATGGCCTGAAGCAAGTTTAGTGAAGTCACTACCCGGGCGCGGATTAAGTTGTTTTAGCATTTGCTGAGCTATACGAAGATCGTCATCATTGCAGTGCAATATTTTTTTAAGCTTTGCATAATCACGTGACGCAAGTGTCACTAAATGATGCTTAGCAATTTTTAGAGCGAGTTCAAAAACATTTTTATTTTCTACGCAGGTTGCATTTGGTAAAAGTTGTAATTGCAACATGAGACATTCTGATAAATTGCGTGCTCCAATACCAGGCGGATCTAAGTGTTGAATGTGTTTGAGTGCCGTTTCAAGCTCTAATATATCAATTTCAAGTTCTTTGGGAAGAAGTGCTTCTAAGTCTTCTAAGGTTTGCTCTAAATAACCATCTTCGTTCACTGCATCAACTAAAAAAATAGATAAGGTTTGGTCACGCTCTGAAAGCTGCATTAGTTGAAGTTGACTGATGAGATGCTCACGCAAAGTAGGAGCAACAGCTTCTTGAAAAATGAAGTCATTATCATCATCTGGGTTATTGTTTTCCTCCCAGTGGTGTGTAGTATTCCCCCCGAAGTAATCTTCACTTAATGAGTCTTGATCTGAACTTCTGGCAGAACTTTCTTCATCATTTTGCGCAGTGTTCGAATTGATCGATGTTTCTTGTGAGTTAAATACTTCGCTTGAAAAGTCACTTACACTCTCAGAACCATCATCATTTTTGTCGGTTCGCTCAAGTAACGGGTTTTCTTCTAAGATGATCTCTAACTCTTGATTCAATTCTTGTGATGAGAGTTGAAGCAAACGAATAGACTGCTGAAGTTGCGGGGTTAGTGCAAGATTTTGTGAGAATTTGAGTTGTAGGCTTTGTTTCATTTAGCGCTTAATTCTCTTTGGTACATTAAAGGCGGAAATCTTTGCCTAAGTAGACTGCTCTAACGTCTTGGTTTTCAATAATCTCTGTAGGTGTGCCAGAAGCAAAGACGCGCCCCTCATTCACAATATACGCCCTATCGCAGATGCCGAGCGTTTCACGTACATTATGGTCGGTAATCAGTACGCCAATATTTTTAGCGGTTAAAAACTTAATCGTTTTTTGAATATCCAGAACTGCAATTGGGTCAATTCCAGCAAAAGGTTCATCCAATAAAATAAATGTTGGGTTAGTCGCCAAGCAACGTGCAATTTCAACGCGACGACGCTCACCGCCAGATAGGCTCACCGCCAAATTGTCACGAATGTGCGAAATATGGAGTTCTTCTAGCAATTCATTTAAACGTTTCTCAACAGCATCAGAAGTTAGATTTTGTAATTCTAGGACTGCACGGATATTGTCTTCAGAACTGAGTTTTCTGAAAATAGAAGGCTCTTGAGGTAAATATGAAATGCCCATGCGTGCACGTTGATGAATAGGAAGACGACTAATATCTTTATTATTGAAAATTATTTTCCCGCTATTCGATGGGACCAAACCTACAATCATATAAAAACTTGTAGTTTTGCCAGCGCCGTTGGGGCCAAGCAAACCAACTACTTCACCACTTTTGATATTAAGCGATATATCATGAACAACAGTACGCGCTTTATACTGTTTGCGTAAATTTTGAACAATTAATTCAGTCATGGTGCCGCTTAGTTGTTATCAATAGGTTTATTTTTAGGTTGGATAATTGCTTTAACGCGGCCAGTAGGTGTTGCTGGAGTGGCTGACTTAGGACCGCCACCAATAACTTCTGAATACTCTGCATTAGCGTCATACATAATGTAATCACCATGCACTATATCTTCACCTTTTTTTACCCAGGCTTTTGTATATAACTGAACTTTATCCATGCGGCCGTCATATTCAATGCGCTGTGCTGCCCCTTCCATGTATTCGTCTTTGCCCTCACGTTTTTGTTTGAAGGTCGTTGGATTGCCATAAGAGGAACTGTGTTGAAACCCTGACTCATCTTCACGTACAACCAATTTGTCGGCTTTAATCAGCAAAGTTCCTTGTGTCACAATCACATTGCCTGTGTAAACGCTGACTTTTTTTGCGTCGTTCACTGTGACTGTGTCGGCCTCAATTTCAATTGGTTTATCTTTATCTGCTTTTTCAGCAAAAGCATTCGTTGCAAGCAACATAAATAAACAGGAAATAAAAAAATGCCGCACCATAATAACTACAAAATCAATTTTTCTTTTGTTCGCGGTTTGATTTGCGAGATTGGTCTGAGGGTTTTTTAGCATCGCTTGCCTTATTATTTAGGGCTACTTTGTTAGTGGTTTGTGTAGGATTCACCTTATCGCTTGTTACAAATTTAGGCAATAGCGGTTTGGCGGATTTTGTATCTGGTTTTTCATAATGTACTCGCACTCTTTTTTGTAAAGTGAAGTCTTGTTCATTTTTATCATAAATCATGCCGGTGCCATGAATCACTGTTTTAGGGTCTTGAGTGATAACGACATCGCTTGCTGTGCTGGCATATTCCGTTTTTGGTAAAATTTTAAGATAGTCAGTCTTGAGGTGCATTTCGCCTCGCCCCTCAAAAGCCTGCCGAACTATAATCACATTTCCTTTGAATTCAACAACTTCCCCATTCGATGATACAAACCCTTTTTGCGCTTCAATTTGGGTGTAAGGCTTGTTATTACCATATTGTGTGTAGCGCGGTCTCTCTAATTCGGTTGTATCGTTATCTGGATAATGTCGCATTTCGGTTGCCGCAAGCATATTACGTAAATTACCGTTTAAATCTGTTTTTGTGGTGACGAAATTCTCTACAAAATAGTCAACATCATGACGATTGCTGCCATCCGTATTTGTAATGCCTAATTTAACAGTGTTATCAATCCAAAATGTTATAAGGGCAAGCACCCCTAGCACAATCACTGTAAAAATAATTGGACTGCGTCCTTTCATATCAGGTCTGTCTTAGGAAGTACTTTACTTAAGAAATTTCGCCATTTGGCTGTCAAACGTGCCTTGGGCTTTCATTAGTAGCTCGCAGAGCTCACGCACAGCGCCATGACCAGCTTCGCGGTTAGTAATGTAATGAGCATATTCCTTTACTAGTGGCATCGCGTGAGGCACTGTGACAGCTAAGCCAGCACGGCGCATTGGGGGGAGATCAATAACATCATCACCCATGAACATGCATTCTTCAGCAGTTACGTTTAAGTCTTTCAAAATAGCATTAAAGGCTTCTAATTTATCCTCTACCCCTTGATAAATGTTAGTGATTTTGATGTTTTCTGCTCGTTTGGTGACCACGTTAGAGCTTCGCCCGGTCACAATGGCCATTTTTATTCCTGTGTTGTGTAAAAGCTTTAAACCTAAACCATCTTGGGAGTGAAAATTTTTGTATTCTAATCCATCGTCGCCTAGCATCAATCCACCATTGGTCATGACACCATCTACATCAAAAATAACCACTTTGATTTTCTTAGCGCGTTCTTCAATTGAAATTTTGTCTGATAAAGTCACTTTTAAACAACCTTTGCAATAAGTAAATCGTGCATATTGAGTGCACCTATTAAGTCACCTTGCTGGCTTACAACTAACAAAGCTGTAATTTTTCTTTGCTCCATTATTTCAACAGCCTCAACAGCCAATTGCTCAGGATGAATATTTTGAGGATTTGCATGCATTACATCGCGAATGCTAGTTTTGTTGATATCGATGCCATTTTCAAAGGCACGTCTCAAGTCACCGTCTGTAAAAATTCCTAAGGGTTTGTTTTGGCCATCTACGATGGCTGTCATTCCTAAACCTTTACGCGACATTTCAATAAGTGCATCTTTTAGGCTGACTTCAATATTTACACTTGGCACCGCATTGCCTTTGCGCATGATATCTTCTATTCGTATCAGAAGCCTTCTACCGATGCTGCCGCCAGGATGTGAGCGTGCGAAATCTTCTGCAGAAAACCCGCGTTGGTCTAGCACAGCTAATGCTAGTGCATCGCCTAGCGCCAGCATGGCTGTGGTACTTGCGGTTGGGGCAAGACCCAAGGGGCAAGCTTCAATTGCAACTTCAGCATCTAGATGCGTATCACCTTGTCTTGCTAATGTTGAATCTTTTTTGCCAGTGATGCTGATAATTTTTGTGCCCATGCGTTTAAGCAAAGGCAAGATAGTGAGGATCTCATCGCTTTCACCAGAGTTGGATAGTGCGATGACTACATCATCTTTAGTAATCATACCTAAATCGCCATGACTGGCTTCTGCCGGGTGCATGAAGAACGCTGGGGTTCCAGTACTAGCAAGTGTGGCAGCTATTTTATTGCCAATATGTCCAGATTTACCCATCCCGCTTACCACAACACGACCTTGGCATTGTAAAATAAGGTCAACTGCTTTAGTGAAATTGCCATCAAGTTTTTGGGTTAGTGCTTCAACAGCACTTGCTTCAATCAAAAGTACTGATTTCGCAAGCTCGATGGGCGTTTTATTGGCGTTAGATTTTTGTAATGATAGATTTTCCATACATGCCAAGTATAAAAGGGAATTCATCATGAATAAAGGATACATTTGCAAATAAAACTGACTTTTAGCTAAGTCGGCACACATTTTGCATTATTTAAGGATTTATGCACGAAACGTTACCTGCCATTTTACTTTTACTCGTCAGCTCAGTCCTTTTGGTTGCGCTGTTTCGAGCATTTCGTTTGCCTGGAATGCTGGCCTATTTTTTGGTTGGCTTGTTGCTTGGCCCAAAAAGCTTCGGATTCTTACCTGATACTGAAGCTAACCGAGAACTGGCGGAGTTTGGCATTGTGTTCTTGATGTTTAGCATAGGTTTGGAATTCAGCTTGGCTCAACTCTATGCCATGCGCCGCATTGTGTTGGGTATTGGTGGATTGCAGGTTTTGTTCACCATGGGTGCTATTATTTTAGTATGCTTGACTCTAGATCTTCATTGGCAAGCTTCTCTTGTCATTGGGGGTGCATTGGCAATGTCCTCTACAGCGATTGTGTCTAAATTACTTGTTGAACGTTTGGATTTAAATTCTCGACATGGGCGCGTCGCCATTGGTGTCCTCTTATTTCAAGATTTAGCAGTTGTGCCTTTGCTTGTGGTGATTCCTGCTATCGCAAGTCCATCAGGGTCCTTGGCCTATACGCTGGGAATCGCATTTCTTAAAGCGGCAGTGATGCTGTCAATCCTATTCTTCTTTGGTAAGAATTTAATGAATCGCTGGTTCGGCGTCGTAGCGCGTCAGCGTTCTCGTGAACTGTTTGTGATGAACGTCTTAATGGTGACTATGGTGTTGGCATATGCCACCAAAGTAGCAGGTTTGTCTTATGCGCTAGGTGCATTTATTGCGGGGATGTTGATTTCAGAAACGCGCTTTCGCTACCAGGTAGAAGCAGATATTGCCGCATTTCGCGATATTTTGATGGGTTTGTTTTTTATTACTATCGGTATGTTGTTAGATTTCCATAGTTTGGCTGGCAATCTATTCGATATATTGATGGTGGTCGTTGGACTGATTGTTTTTAAGTCTTTAGTTGTTGCCTTGCTTAGTCGCTATTTCCGTTACGAGCCTGGGGTTGCGGTTAGAGCTGGAGTGACTCTAGCGCAAGCGGGTGAATTCTCATTCGTTGTATTCTCGCTTGGTATGGAAAATGGATTGATTAGTAATGATGTCCTACAGATTGTTTTGGCTGCTTCTTTGCTTTCAATGTTTATTGCACCATTTATTATTCAGCACAACTTGCAAATCGCCGAGTTTCTCTCGCGCAGTTACACTCGCAATCGTAAAAATCAAATTGAGGGAATTGAAAGTGTCGGCAAGCAACTTAAAGACCATGTAATTATTTGTGGCTTCGGACGTAGCGGTCAATATTTAAGTCGATTCTTAAAAGAAGAGAAATTTCCCTTTATTGCTTTGGATATTGATCCTGCTCGTGTTCAAGAAGCGGCAAGTGCGGGAGAGAATGTGATGTATGGCGATGCAGGAAAAAGGTTGGTACTAGCTGCGGCAGGTGCAGCAAGAGCAAAAGCCTTGATTATTAGTTATGATGACCCCCCAGCAGCAATCAAAATTCTGCATTTAGTGAACGATTACTTTCCGAATTTACCAGTTGTAGTAAGGACTGTTGACGATACTAATATGGAACGCTTCCGTGATGCAGGGGCTTCGGAAGTTGTGCCTGAGGTGCTAGAAGGCAGTTTAATGTTGGCTTCTCACGCATTAGTTTTATTGGGGGTGCCGCTTAATCGTGTAGTTAAGCGTATCCGTATCTTCCGTGAAGAGCGCTACAAGATGTTTAAAGGATTTTTCCACGGCATTTCGGATGGAGATGAAGCGGTGGAACGCGCTGTGCCGCGTATGCATTCTGTGCCGCTTAATGCATTGGCTTATTGCATAGGTAAGCCGCTCAAAGATATTTACTTTGGACTTTGTAAGGCTGAAATCACAGCTGTGAGGCGTGATGCGCATCCTGTAGAAGTGTCGCCGGATTTCGTTTTTAAAGAGGGTGATGTTGTGGTCTTGCTCGCTAAGCCACATGACTTAGTATTGGCAGAACGCATTCTTCTCACAGGTAAAGAAACTTGAGCGAACATGTCGTTATTGTTGGAGGAGGCATTGTTGGGTGTATGACGGCAATGGCACTGGTGGATCGTGGTTACCAGGTCACCATTGTTGAGCGTAATCAAATTGCCAGTCAGACGTCAGGCGAGTCATCTTGGGCCGGTGGGGGGATTATTTTTCCTTTGTTGCCTTGGATGTACTCCGAGCCAGTTAATCAACTAACTGGCTATGGTGCAAAATCTTATCAGCAAATTTGTGAACGTTTAGAAAGCGAAACAGGATTCCCGACAGGCTTTATCAATTCAGGTTTTTTATTGCTTCCACCCTATGATCAAACAGCTGCAATTAAGTGGTGTGAAGCTCACAATCAGGCGTATGAGATGGTTGACAACGTCGATACTCAGCTCGCTTTAAATCAACACAGTCAGCTATCTCTTTGGATGCCCGATGTTTGCCAAGCTAGACCACCTTTCTTGATGAGAGCCCTTCGTAAGTGGTTGGAGCAAAACAATGTAACCTTACTAGAGCACACTGAGCTGAAACCGCTGGATGAAATTAAGCCGATTAACACTTGGAAAACCCTAGATGGTTTGGAGATTAAAGCGGAAAAATTTGTTGTAACTTCTGGGGCTTGGAGTTTTCAGTTGCTTAAGTCTGTCGCCGACAAGCTCAATATCAAACCGATGCGGGGGCAGATTTTACTTTATCAACCTGCCGAAAATCTTAAACAAATTGTTTATAAAGAAGGCTTTTACATGATTCCTCGTGCCGATGGACAATTGCTCGCGGGGAGCACTTTAGAGGATGTCGGTTTTGATACATCAGTGACTGAAGAAGTTAAAGCTGAGCTTGCCAAAAAGGCAGAGGCTATCATGCCCTCATTAAAGGGATTGCATATCATTAAGCATTGGAGCGGATTGCGGCCGGGTACACCTGAGAATTTACCAACGATTTCAGCGCATCCACAGATAAAAAATCTTTATCTCAATACTGGGCATTTTCGTTATGGCCTTACTATGGCGCCAGCAAGCGCACGTTTGGTTTCAGAGCTGATGGCAGATGAAAAACCATTTGTTGATGCCAGCCCTTTTGCATTGCCAATTGATTAAGCTCAATGAAGCATTGATTTATGTTTGCTTAATCAAAGCCTAGTTTTTAGAATGACCCTATTACGAATAGCAAAGTGATGACAATGAAATACATAATTTTAGTTTTGTACGCAGCTTGTATTCTTTTTGTGCACTTTCGAGGCAAAGCCAGGTTGCCATTTTTTAGGCAAATCTTTGATCACTCTTCAGTTGTATCTCCTATCAATATCTTTATCTATCTATTTTCAAAGGTGCCGACTAGTCAACCCTATATTCCAGTGAATGAATTTAAAGGCTTGAAGCTTTTAGAGGACAATTGGGAGATTATTCGTGATGAAGCTTTGGCGCTGGATAAGCTAGAAAAAATTAAAGCTGCAGAAAAGAATGATGATGCTGGTTTTAATTCATTTTTCAAAAAAGGCTGGAAGCGTTTTTATCTAAAATGGTATGAGGCGAAGCATCCTTCTGCTCTTCAATTTTGTCCTAAAACTGTGGCTTTGCTTGCGCAAGTTCCAGAGGTGAAGGCGGCCATGTTTACGGAATTGCCACCTGGTTCAAAGCTCAATCCACACCGAGATCCTTACGCAGGTTCATTGCGCTATCACTTGGGCTTATCAACTCCTAATGATGACCGTGCTTTTATTGATGTCAACCAACAACGATATAGTTGGCGTGATGGTGAAGGGGTGATTTTTGATGAAACCTACATCCATTGGGCCATCAATGAGACCAATAAAACACGGATTATTTTATTGTGTGATGTAGAGCGCCCGATGAAGTATCGCTGGGCAACAGCAATTAATCGTTGGCTTGCAAAAGTGGTAATGACCGCTGGGAGTTCTCCAAACGAAACCGGAGACCAAACGGGTGGAATCAATAAGATTTTCCGCTTCTTCTGGTTGGTTGGTAAATATAGACGAAAACTGAAAAAATTCAGTAAACCGCTTTATTTAGTGATTAAGTTTGGGTTGATTCTAGCCTTTGTCGTTTGGTTAGTCGGTGTTGATAACGTGGCGATGGTTTTAAAAATCCTCTTGGGTTAGGAATTATGCTATCCAATGTCCAGATTTTCCACCTTGTTTTTCTAGTAGCTTAATATCACCTATCACCATGCTGCGGTCAACGGCTTTCACCATATCGTAAATTGTTAGTAAAGCCACGCAAGTGGATGTGAGCGCTTCCATTTCAACACCTGTTTTACCTGTGCATTTCGCGGTCACGGTGCAATGGATGGTGTTGGTTATTTCGTCTATTTCAAATTGTACGCCCACTTTTGTTAGGCTAATGGCATGACAAAGTGGGATTAAATCGGAAGTTCGTTTTGAGGCTTGAATGGCGGCAATTCTTGCAATTCCAAGTACATCCCCTTTTTTGGCATCTCCTTTGATAATGAGTGCTAATGTGCTAGCCATCATGCGGATGCTGCCTGTTGCAATAGCTATGCGTTCCGTTTCAGCTTTGTTGCCAATATCGACCATGTGCGCTTGGCCTTGATTATCAAAATGGGTAAGTTCGCTCATCAATGTTGCCTTCTTATCTAAGTATTTTGAACCATAATTTCATTATGAGTCGTGAACTACATGCTTAATATCGTTATCATACGCAATGATGAAATTAGTTTATAGCCTTCTGTTATTTATCTTGTTTGCGCCCCTTGCGCCGGCGGATGATTTGCCTGATTTGGGTGATGTTTCTTCAACCGTACTTTCACCACTTGATGAAAAGAAAATTGCTGATCAAATCATGCGTGATGTGATGACTAGCGACGAAGTTATTTCGGATCCCGAAATAACTGATTACATTCAGAATTTAGGTATGCGACTTGCTAGTAACGGACCTGATAAGACACAGTGGTTTAGCTTCTTTGTTGTTAAGGATAACACTATTAACGCTTTTGCTATGCCTGGCGGAGTAGTAGGAGTGCATACAGGCTTAATTGTTGCTGCAAGTAATGAGTCTGAGTTAGCAGGTGTTCTTGGACATGAAATCGGCCACGTGGTACAACACCATATGGCCCGAATGTTAGCGCAACAAAAGAATGATTCGTTGATTAGCCTGGCAGGTATGGCTTTGGCGATTCTTTCTGCACGTGCTAATCCGCAATTGGCAAGTGCGGCGATGACTACCTCATCTGCCGGTTCTGTACAGAGGCAATTAGATTACACTCGAGATCACGAGCGTGAAGCAGACCGTGTGGGTATCTCGATTTTAGAAAGTGCAGGTTACGACACCCATGCTATGGTGAGCTTTTTTGAAACCCTGCAAAAAGGTACGCGTTTTGTAGAAGGAAGTGCGCCAACTTTTTTAAGGACTCACCCCATTACTAGTGAGAGAATTGCCGACGTTTCGGCACGTATTGCCAATGGGCACTATCGTATGGTGCCTTATTCGCCTGATTTTGATTTAGTAAGAGCTAAAGTCTTGGCAAACATGGGACCGGCTAACCAAGCAGTGTCTTTATTCCAAAACAATATCCAAGATAGAAGATACACTAGTGAAAGTGCGCAACATTATGGGCTAGCCATTGCCATGTTGCGTTTGGGTAATGTCGATGGCGCAACTAAGGAGTTAAATTGGCTCCGTGCAAACTCACCTAATCACCCATTATTCTCAAGTCTTGCAGCAAATATAGAGGTTTCACGCGACAACCCAATTCAGGCAGCAAAAGCTTATCAAGCTGGCTTGGCAATTTACCCAGGTAGTCGAGCGCTTATTTATGGTTATGCTGAACATTTTTTACGCATTCACCAACCGCAACAAGCACTTCAACTATTGAATGAAAAGCAAAGCTTATATCCCGCCGATGCATATATGTACGAGTTAAAATCCAAAGCGTTTGCTGCACAAGGTAAAAATTTATTGAGCCACCAAGCACAAGGCGAAGCCTATTTTAGGCGCTACAATACCCCTAAAGCACTAGAGCAAATGGATTTGGCAGTTCGTTCAGGTGATGGGGATTTTTATCAGCAGTCAATTGTTGAAGCGAGGTTAAAAGAGCTGCGTACCCTGGTCGATGAACCTAAGAAAAGTAGCTGGTTTAATTAGTACAAAAAAGGAATCAATTATGATGCAACGAAGAAAGTTTATTAAAGCATTATTTGCAGCGGGTGCTGTTGCACTTTTGCCTATTAAGGCATTCGCTGATATCTGGAATATCCCAGCTTTTCAAGCTGATAAGTTGCAAGAAGCGCTTGCCGCATTGGAGATTAGTAACGTTACGATATCAAACGATATTCAAATTATAGCTCCAGACAAGGCTGAAAATGGTGCGGTTGTCCAAATAGAAGTTAATAGTCATATTCCAAATACCCAATCTATTGCGATTTTTGTAGAGAATAATCCTACCGCTTTAATTGCTAATTTTGTATTTGGTCAAGGCGTCGATGGTTTTGTTGTAACGCGTATCAAAATGGCTGAGACCTCAGATGTGCAAGCAGTAATTAAATCTGGTAACCGTTATTTTTCGGCAAAAAAACGGGTTGAAGTTTTAGAGAATGGATGTGGCTAAAATGTCTGAAAATATTCGTATGCGCGCCCAGCTTAGCGGCGAAGTTACTGAAGTAAAAATCTTAATGAGTCATCCGATGGAAACCGGTCGGCGCAAAAATGATTACGGAGATCTTATCCCCGCTAATTTTATTCAGTTAGTGAGTGCTTCCATTAACGGAAATGTCTTATTGGAAGCTCAGTGGGGAACCGGAATTTCAAAGAATCCTTATCTTACTTTTCATCTGCGCGGTGCCAAAGTTGGTGATGTGATCCATGTAAACTGGACTGACAATCTAGGCAAAACAGGCGAAGGGAAGATCGCTGTGACGTTAGCATAGTTTTGAATCATTTATTTAATATTTGTAATGCTTTTTGCTACAGCCTCAGCAATTTTAATTCCGTCTACAGCGGCCGACAAAATTCCACCTGCATAACCTGCACCCTCTCCCGTCGGGTAGAGTCCTCTAGTGTTGATACTTTGAAGGCTTTCCTCGTCGCGTTTAATTTTAATTGGCGATGAAGTTCTAGTTTCTACGCCTGTCAGCACTCCATCAGGCAAATCAAAATCTTTAATTTGTTTTGCAAAGGCGGGTATTGCCTCACGAATCGCAGTAATTGCATATTCAGGTAAGGCAGTGCTTAAATCTGTTAGATGGACGCCTGGGGTGTATGAAGGTTGAACTGTTCCAAACGTGGAAGATGGTTTGCCTTTGATAAAATCGCCAATGAGTTGCCCTGGCGCTTGGTAATTTTTACCACCTAGTTCAAAAGCTCGCGCCTCCCATTTGCGTTGAAACTCCATCCCTGCAAGCGGGTCTCCTGGATAGTCTTCTAATGGATTAATGCCTACAACAATGCCAGCATTAGCGTTACGTTCATTGCGTGAATATTGACTCATTCCATTAGTCACTACGCGGCCTTCTTCAGATGCCGCGGCTACTACTGTGCCACCTGGGCACATACAAAAGCTATACACACTGCGACCATTCTTTGCATGATGGACTAGTTTGTAATCAGCTGCCCCTAGGACAGGGTGTTGGGCATTCGGACCAAAGCGAGCATGATCAATGAGTGATTGAGGATGCTCGATTCTGAAGCCTACAGAGAAAGGCTTAGCCTCAATATAAATGCCACGTTTTTGTAACATCTCAAATGTGTCTCGGGCGCTGTGGCCCACCGCCAATACTAGATGGTTCGTTATAATGCGCTCACCATTTTGTAGCACCACACCTTGCACTTGGCCGTTTTCAATTTCAATGTCATCTACACGGCTTTGAAATCGGATTTCACCACCTAGTGCGATAATATTTTGACGCATTTCCTCTACCATGCCCACTAAACGGAATGTACCGATATGCGGATGGCTGACGTATAAAATCTCTTCCGGTGCGCCAGCCTTCACAAATTCATTTAGCACTTTGCGGCCGTAATGGTTGGGGTCTTTAATTTGGCTGTAGAGTTTTCCATCGGAAAAAGTACCCGCGCCACCTTCACCAAACTGCACATTTGATTCTGGGTTGAGTACACTTTTTCGCCACAATCCCCATGTATCTTTGGTGCGTTCGCGAACCGCTTTGCCACGCTCTAAGACAATCGGCTTAAAGCCAGATTGTGCCAAAATAAGCGCTGCAAAAATGCCCGATGGCCCAAAACCAATAATCACTGGTCTAAGCGATTTGCTATTTTCTTGGGCTTTTGCCACAAAATGGTAAGAGGTGTCGGGTGCTTCTTTAACGTGTGGATCTTTTTTGAATTTTCCTAAAATTTTAGCTTCGTTTTTAACTTCAATATCCAGCGTGTAAACAAACAAAATCGCGTGCGATTTACGGGCATCTACACCACGCTTAAAAATTACCATACTGATTAATTCACTGGCTTGAATGCCTAGTTTTTTAATCAGTGCGGCTTGAATGACTTCGGGGTCGTGATGCAGTGAAGTTGCATTATCTAAAGGTAGTTTAATCTCTGATACACGTAGCATTTTTGAATTTTTATTAAGTTAAATAAGCGGTAATTGAAGTAATTTCTTAAGAAGCGGCACAGTGACAGGGCGCTTTTCAGTGAGCGACCATTCATCAAGCGCATCTAAAATTGCCATTAAGCTTGGCAAATCACGGCGCAAATGGCGCAAGCAATAATCTACAACTTCATCAGGCAATTTCATGCCACGTTCTAATGCATGTGATTGCAGTGCTTTAGCTTTCTCTTCATCAGTGAGCGGGTGAAGTTGGTAAGTTAATCCCCATGCTAAACGAGTAGCAAGGTCATCACGCAAATTCATTTGGCTTGGGGATGCGTTACCGGCGGCAAGCAGCACGCCGTTTGTCGCACGTGTTTGATTGTAAGCGTCGAATAAAGCGATTTGTGCTTCTTCATTTAGCAGATTTACATCGTCGGCAATAACAAGATTAATGTTCGATCCCTTTGCTAGCGCCTGCGCTGCTTTAAGAAGGTGCGTTTTTCCGCTGCCTTGCGATCCCCAAAAGTAAATAAAACGGCTTTCGGCGCCGATTTGTAGCGCTTGATACAGACTGTGCAATGCCTCAGCGTTTCGGCCAGCCACGAAGTTAGCAATGCTAGGTAATGTATCTGGCTGTATATCTAGGAGCAGCTGTTTCATTTATATAATCTTACATAGCAATTAAAGCGTAATAACAAGGCTTTTATCGTTCAGTCTTTTCTCGTTTAGGCATCATTTAGGTTAAAATCGAGTATTACAAAAAATACACGATAAATGTGTATTTTAACCTTTTATTTGTTTTTATCTTGTAGAAAGCGAGAAAGCTTTGAATTCGAACGACCAATCAAGCAATACATCTATTAGCTACCGTGACGCTGGGGTTGATATTGAGGCGGGTGATGCACTGGTTGAACAGATTAAGCCTTTCGCAAAACGCACGATGCGTCCTGAAGTTTTGGGAGGTATTGGTGGCTTTGGTTCGCTGTTTGAGATGCCGAAAAAATTTAAAAATCCAGTCTTGGTATCGGGCACTGATGGTGTCGGTACCAAGTTAAAGTTGGCTTTTGAGCTCAATAAGCACGACACAGTAGGTATTGATCTTGTTGCAATGAGCGTGAATGACATTTTAGTGCAAGGCGCTGAACCATTGTTTTTCTTAGATTACTTCGCATGCGGAAAATTAGAGGTGGGCACAGCAGCTCAAGTGATTAAAGGCATAGCTCATGGCTGTGAGCAGTCTGGCTGTGCATTGGTGGGGGGCGAAACGGCTGAAATGCCAGGTATGTACCCAGCAGGAGAGTACGATTTGGCAGGCTTTGCAGTGGGTTGTGTGGATAAAGAAAACATCATCACAGGTAAAACAATTGCTGAAGGTGATGTTGTGTTGGGCTTGGCTTCAAGTGGAGCGCATTCAAATGGCTACTCATTAATCCGTAAATTAATCGCTAAATCGGGCATTGATTTTAATGCTGACTTCCACGGTAAACCATTTAAAGATGTAGTGATGGCACCAACTCGTATTTATGTTAAGCCTTTACTGAAATTGATGAAATCAATTTCAGTAAAGGGTATGGCGCACATTACTGGTGGTGGTATTACAGAAAATGTGCCACGGGTGTTGCCGGAAGGATTTACTGCTGAAATCAAAAAAGATAGCTGGGAAATGCCTCCTTTGTTTACATGGCTGCAAGCGCAAGGCAATGTCGCAGAAAGTGAAATGCATAAAACATTTAATTGCGGTATTGGCATGATAGTAATTGTGTCTAAAGATCGGGCAGAGGCTGCGATAGAATTGTTGAAAACCGAGGGTGAGGAAGTATTTGAGATTGGTTTTATTCGTAAGCAACAGTTGGGTGAAGCCCAAACAGTGGTGGTTTAATATTAAAACTGCTTCCAAATTAGTTTTGCTTAGTTTTTTGATCATCGCAAACGTTGCGTTTGCGGCCCCAAAAAGCGTAATGCTTACTTATCAAGCCACCCGAAACGGCAAGCCATTTGCCAATGTCACTGAGACTTTTAAGCAAGTAGGAGATCAATACGTGATTGAAAGCGTGACCGAAGGGATTGGTTTGGCCGCGCTTTTTGGTAAACGCATTTTGAGAAGTGAGGGGTTTGTTACTGTAGATGGTTTACAGCCTAAGCATTTCGAGCAACACCAAGGAGATAACGAGAAAAAGGCAGTTTATGCAGATTTTAATTGGGTAACTAATCAGTTAAGCATGAAAAACAAAGGCAATGTTATTACGGAGCCTCTTGCCAAATCTACACAAGATGTGGCGAGCTTTCCATATCAGTGGATGTTATTTCCTCCCAAGGGCGAAGAAATTAGCGTACCAATTACTACAGGTAAAAAACAGCGTATTTATACTTATAAAGTGATAGAACGTGATGTGAAATTAACAGTAGATGCTGGCCAATTCAAAACCTTGCATTTAAGTAACACAAGTGAAACGGGTAATGGTAACGATAAAGAATTTTGGTTGGCCGTTGAAAGTTTTTGCTTACCGGTTAAAATTATCATGCACGAAGATAATGAGACGATCATTGAGCAAACGTTGACCAGTATTCATTTAGAGTAGCTTATGCAAAATGATTTTTGATCGTTTTTTATTTGAAAAAATCAGTAAAATATCATTTGAAAAATAGCAAATCCTCAATATTTCAATTACATAAAATTCGCTTGCCAAAACGATGGTTGTGGGCAATTTTGTTATCGGTGTTGTTACACGTTTTATTGTTGGGCGGTTGGGGTTTGGCAATCCCAAATTTAGAGTCTTCATCGCATTTGATAGAAGCTCAAATACTTCCACCGCCGGCGAGAAAACAATTGCCACTCAAAAAAGTGCATCATTCAATAAAACACAAGCAGCCTTTTAATCAAGCTAGTCAAGAAGCTAGTCAATCGAATGCGAGCATACAAGGCGAAGAAGCAAATCAAGTAGCTGAGCCATTATGGCGTGAGGAAGATAGGCCGGCGTATGAAGAGATGCCTCGATTAACGCCACCTTCTTTTGTAGATATGGATTTTGATGTGAAGCGCGTGAATAGTTTTGGTAGTGGTCGTGCCCACTATCGATACCAAGCGGAACCTCAAGGTCGATATAGTTTACGCAGTGAAATGGAAGCTGTGGGCTTGGCCTCTATTGCTTTTTCTGGAAAGCGAGTCGAAACTAGTGTTGGTAAAATCACAGAGCAAGGTCTTCAGCCAGAGGCTTATCGCATTGATGTGACGGGTAAGCCTGACAAGTTGCAAGCGGCAGTTTTTGATTGGAGCAATAATAAATTGATCCTTAAAACTGCAAAATCGGAAATTGTGGAAGAGTTGCCAGAAGACACTCAAGATTTCTTGAGTTTTATGTACCAGTTTATGTTTGTGCCACCGCTCAACAAGATGGAATGGCCTTTAACCAATGGAAAAATGGTGCGCGTTTATAACTATCAGTTTGTTTCAGAGGAAGTGGTTGAAACAAAGTTTGGAAAAATTAATACATATCACATCGCAAAAAGTAGTGGTGACGCAGAAGAAAAAACTGACATCTGGTTAGCAGAAGATTATAGATTCATCCCCATTAAAATTTTAAAAATTGCAAAGGACGGCAGCGGGTACGAATTCATCGCCACTCGTATAGATGCCGATATTACAAATGACAATAAACCCTAATTTATTACGACTCGCGGGAGTAGCGCTCTCTGATGTCTTGACCAACACAGGGCCTGCTGACGTGAAACTCGGTTGGTTCTTCAAGCAGAATCGCGATCTAGGGACGAAAGATCGCGCATTCATTGCAGAGTCAGTTTATGGTGTTTTACGCCGTAAATCATTTTTAATTTACTTGGCTGGTGGTGAAGATCCACGTAAATTATTAGTTGCATATTTAGTGCGGGTGCTTGGTATGAGTACACGAGATTTGGCTGACACATTGAATGCCCAACAAAAAGAATGGGCATTAGAAATTAAAGCTAAAAAAACAGATGACATTAGCAAAGCGATGCAAGCTGATTTGCCAGAATGGTTTTGGGATAAACTGGTAGCACAATACGGTAATGAGGAAGCACTTACTATAGCCAGAAGCATGCATCAATCTGCAGCTTTAGATTTGCGTGTGAATTTGGTAAAAGCGACTCGCGAAGATGTTATCGAAAAATTTGCTTCTGAAAATACAGAAGTTATTCCAACGCCATACTCACCGAATGGTTTGCGTATGGCTCAGAAAATGACTATTAGTCGCCACGCATTATTCACAGATGGCAAGATTGAAGTGCAGGATGAAGGCAGCCAATTATTAGCGCAGTTGGTTGCTCCGCGAAGGGGACAAATGGTGGCGGATTTCTGCGCTGGTGCTGGGGGCAAGAGTCTTGCACTGGGCGCTTTAATGCGTAATTCAGGACGGATTTATGCATTTGATGTCTCTGAAAAGCGTCTGCAAAACTTAGGTATACGTTTAAAACGTTCTGGTTTATCAAATCTGCATAGCCAATTAATTAGTAGTGAGGTCGACCCAAAATTAAAACGCCTCAACGCTAAATTTGACCGTGTATTGGTAGATGCGCCTTGTAGCGGTCTTGGGACTTTGCGTCGAAATCCGGACTTGAAATGGCGTCAAGAACCACAAGATGTCTTAGAGCTAACCGTCAAGCAAACCAATATTTTGGCGCGAGCTTCTAAATTGGTTAAAGCCGGAGGCCGTTTAATTTATGCAACATGTAGTTTATTGCAAGATGAAAACGAGCAAATTGCAGAGGCTTTCTTAAAAGTAAATCCCGAGTTCGCTCTAGTCCCAGCAAATATAATTTTGGCGCAACAGCAAATTAACTTGGATACAGGGAAGTATCTAAAATTATTGCCACATATGCATCAAACAGATGGATTCTTTGCGGCAGTGTTTGAGAAAGTTATTGCAGTCAAGCCGGCGTTTGATGAAAACGTGGGAAAAACAGAAGTGATTGCTGAGTCAGATGAAGTTAAACTTAAAGTCGAACGTAAAAAGGCGGTAATTTCTAGATCTAAAGCTATGACAAAAGCAAGCTCAGCTAGAAATTTCGCTAAACAAGCCATGCCTGAAAAGGGTAAAGCATAATTATGAAGCTACCTAGCCTCAATCTACAAATTTTTATTGGTTCTATTTTGGGTCTTGGTTTAGGTTGCTACTTTCATGCGCTTGGGGCTGAGAATGTTATCGTAACATTAGGATTATATTCAGCAAATTTGGTCGCCACTTTATTTATTGATCTGCTGAAAATGATTATGATCCCCTTGATTTTCTGCTCAATTACAGTTGGTATCGCTAACTTACGTCAGCATCAGCAAATACATAAAGTCTGGGTAGCAACATTGGCCTTTTTTACTTTTTCAATGGCAGTAGCGATAACAGTTGGTTTGTTAGCTAGCAATTACTTTAAGCCAGGTGTTGGTTTGCACTTGACGATGTTTGGTGATGCCATGCGCAACTTTGAAGCAAAGCAGTTGCCATTTTCGGATTTTTTTACACAGTTCTTACATGGTGTTTTTGTCAACCCATTTACTGCGTTGTCGCAAGGAAATGTGCTTTCAGTTGTTGCGTTTGCACTTATGTTAGGCATAGCGCTAGTCATGGGTGGTGAGCGCTATAAAAATATATTGATCTTGCTCCAAGAAGCTCTAGAAGTCTGTATGCGGATTGTTAGTTGGATTATGCGATTAGCTCCTTTTGGCATTTTTGCATTATTGCTTAAGTTGGTAGTGCTTCAAGATACGACATTGCTGAGTACGTTGGGTAAGTTTGTAGTCGTTATTTTAGGAACCACACTATTTCATGGTGTGGTTGTGCTCCCTTTGATTTTGTTTGTCTTTACAAGAAAAAGCCCATTGTGGTTTTGGTATGGGGCACGTGAAGCATTATTGACAGCTTTTGCCACAAGTTCTAGTAATGCAACATTGCCTGTAACGCTTCGTTGTATTACGCAGCATTTACATGTTAAACCTGAAATTGCCGGCTTTGTAATTCCACTTGGGGCGACTATGAACATGGATGGCACTGCGCTATATGAAGCTGCTGCGGCCTTATTTGTAGCTAATCTTGCAGGAATTGATTTAAGTCTTTCTCAACAATTTATCGTCTTTTTTGCAACTATGATTGCGGCTATGGGTGCCCCTGGAATTCCAAGTGCTGGAATGGTTACGATGATTATGGTATTGCAATCTGTTGGCTTGCCAGCAGAAGCGATTGCCATTTTATTGCCTATAGATCGCTTGTTAGATACTGTGCGAACAGCAGTTAATGTTCAAGGTGATATGGTTGGCAGTTTAGTTGTTCAAAAGTTAGTGCATTCTTCATAATGCTTAGTTTTCATAGAGCAGAATTAAGTGATGCTCATTCAATTACAGAATTGGTTAACGCTGCTTACAGAGGCGAGCCAAAAAGTCTTGGCTGGACAAGTGAATATGATTTGTTGGACGGTCTTCAAATAACCACACCAGAAGTTGCTGCCATTATTAAACGTGATGATGCTTTTTTGTTAGTTGGTGTATTGCGAGATCAGATTGTTGCAACTATTGCCTGCGAACACCAGGAAAATACCGCAAAATTTTCCTTAATCGCAGTAAAGCCTAGTTTGCAAAATAAAGGTTATGGACGTGAGATGATTCGAGCTGCCGAAGCCATTACAACTAGAGCGTGGCGCGTTGCTGGTTTCTATATGTCAGTGATTACTCTTAGGACAGAGTTAATTGAGTTTTACGAGCGCCTGGGTTTTCAACGTTCAGGTCAGTTCGAGGAATTCCCTGAGAATCCAAAAGTATGGCAACCTAAGGTTCCTTCTTTGGCATTGGAATATTTAGTAAAGCTTACTCGAAGATAGGGATTAGTTAAATTAAAAAAATGATATCTCAATCTATTCAAAATTTTGTTCAAAAGCTGAAACCTCAGTTGAGTTAAGTCTTAATGAGCGACCAATCAAAGTATGGTCCAGGGTCAGTTTTTCTACCCGGAGCTATCTCGGAATGCCCTGTAATTTGTTGTATTGGGTAACGCTTTTTAATTGATTTGATGAGAGTTTGAAGCGTTTCATATTGAAGCGTTTCAAACGCTTCAAAATCACTTCCTTCTAGTTCTATACCAATTGAGAAGTCATTGCATTTATCTCGACCTTGCCAATTTGAAACGCCGGCATGCCACGCGCGGTTATTACAAGATGCAAATTGAATGAGCTCACCATTGCGACGAATAAAGAAATGAGAAGAAACTCTTAAATGAGAAATTTCTGCGTAGTAGGGATGATCGTCTGGTTTAAGTTGATTAGTGAATAATTTAATGACACCATCTCCCTCATATTGATTTGGCGGAAGACTAATATTGTGAATGACGATTAGCGAAATGTCTTTTTCATTTGGACGGGCGTCAACATTTGGAGATGCTATGTAAATTGCCTCTTCGCAAATCCCATTTTGATTGATCTTGATATTCCGCATGCTTAATAGTCGCTTATCCGATAAAATTCAGCTATATATTTTTTTGGTGTCATCATGATTTTTGTTGAACTACTCTTATTTCTAATCGTTATTCTAATTGCTGCTGAAGTGTTTACCAACGCTCTTGAACATTTAGGTGAAAAGCTAGGAATTTCTGAAGGTGTGACAGGTTCATTATTTGCTGCAATTGGAACGGCCCTGCCAGAGACTTCAGTGCCACTTTTAGCCCTAATGGCAGGGACCGGTGATGCACATTTGAACGAGGAAATTGGTGTGGGTGCTATTTTGGGTGCTCCACTCATGCTGTCTACACTGTCAATATCTTTACTTGCTTTTGCTGTATTGAAAAATAGAAAAACGAATGGCTATTTTCATCCAGAAAAAACTGGCCTGAAACGCGATCTAAATTTCTTTCTCCTTGCATTTGGTTTTGCGACATTTGCATTGTTTGTGCCCCACGAAGTCAAAGTAGTTCGTTATGCAATTGGTTTTGTGATGGTGATGATTTACTTTGTTTATATTGTGATGACGTTGCGTGCTTCCAAGGATTTGGTCGCTGATGGACATGCCACAGAAGCTGAATCGCCAATGTTCCTTTGTCGCTTAGGATTGCCTAATAGTATTGCTATGGTGATAACTCAATTGATGATTGGATTGGCTTTGTTAATCGGTGGCGCAAAAGGCTTTATTTTAGGAATTCAGGGAGCTTCAGTGTTGTTGGGTATTACTCCTTTACTCCTCTCTTTATTGGTGATTCCTATTGCTACAGAGCTACCAGAAAAAGTAAACAGTATTTTGTGGATACGAAAAGGTAAAGATACTTTAGCCTTCGGTAACATTACAGGTGCTTTAGTGTTTCAAGGCACTTTTCTTCCAGCGATTGGAATTATGCTTACGCCTTGGGTGCCACAAAAAGAGGTGTTTGCCGGCGTTGTGATTACGTTGCTCGGCGTGCTTTGGTTGCGATTAATGGTATCACGTGGGCAGCTACGCGTTTGGCACGTTTGGGTAAATGGCTTAATGTATCTCGCTTACTTATCGATTGCGCTAAGTTAGGGAAAATGGCAACTCGACAAGAATTATCTGATTTTCTCACTCAAGTTGAGCGCAGAGCGTTTAAACAAACAGCTTATGCTGTGCGTGATGAACATGCTGCTTTAGATATTGTGCAAGATGCAATGATGAAGCTGGCGGAGAGATATGCAATGAGGCCCGCAAGCGAGTTCCCCATGCTTTTTCAGCGCATCTTGCAAAATACTATGCGTGACTTTTGGCGGCGGCAAAAGGTTAGGAGTGTTTGTACCTCATTGCTTTCTTCATTTAATTTGACCGGCACAGATGGTGAAGATTTAGATCCATTTGAGGTGTTTAATTCGGCAGAGCATGACCCAAGATATGAGCCAGAAGCACAATTAGCACAGCAGCAAACGATGGGATTAATTGAAGATGCTTTAACTAAACTTCCTGCGCGTCAACGAGAGGCGTTTGTGATGCGTTATTGGGAAGATATGGATGTGGCTGAAACAGCACTTGCTATGGGATGCTCCCAAGGCAGTGTTAAAACTCATTGTTCCCGTGCTGTGAGAGCTTTGGCGGCAATATTAGAGAAACATGGTTTGGCTGAGGAGTTATTAGCTAGACCGCTATCATCTGAGATAGGAGTGGATGATGAAGATTAATAATGAGAATAAACGAGCAGAACTTCGTGATCAAGAAATCGCTAGGCGTATAGCAACCTTGTTGGATGAGAAAGCTTTAAATGTTAAAGACAGTGTTGCATACAAGCTAAGTTACTCCCGTCAACAAGCTCTTGCGAATATGGCACGACCATCACTGGTTATGTCGATTAGCCAAAATGGCATTATTCGATTATTTGAAAATTATTGGCACCAATATAGATTGTTGATCACCCTATTTATGTGCGGATTAGGTTTGCTGGCGTTGTTAGCCATGCATAATATGAGTCAGCAAGAGGAAAATGAACAAAGCGATGCCTATTTGTTGGCTTCAGATTTACCCCCAGAGGCCTATTTAAATGAGGGTTTTGGTACATGGTTGTCAGAAAATACACAGCAATAATCTTTTTTGCTTCGTTTTTGTTTGCACATATAGTTCGTGCGGATGATTCATTAGATAAGCCCTGGGCGTCTCTTAATGACGATCAAAGAAGAGTTCTGGCGCCGCTTGCAGATGAATGGGATGGCCTTCGTCCTTGGCAGCGTGAGCATATGTTGGAGATTGCGCGAGATTACCCTAAAATGCAAGCTGAACGCCAAGAGCGTGTTCAGCAGCGTCTATTTAGCTGGAGCAGAATGACGCCCTTTGAGCGAGAAAATGCGCGTAAACGTTTTCAACAATTCAAATCTTTACCGCCTGAGAAAAAAGAAGAGCTTCGCAAGCTATGGCATGAATATCGTGAGGCTCCACCAGAGAAACGACAAGAATTAAGAGCACTACACCCAGAAATTTTTGGTACAGAAGATATTGAGCGCTAAGTGAATTCTATTTCTTTGTTTAAACGCATTGCTTGTATGCTTTATGAAAGCATTTTGGTATTTGCAATATTATTTGTTGCCGGTATTGCTTATCGCGCTATATTGGGAGACCCACATACGGATTTTGAGCAGCACCTCTTTTTTACCTATTCATGGCTAGTCTCGGGCATTTATTTTGTTTACTGTTGGGTTAAAAGCGGGCAAACATTAGCGATGAAAACTTGGCATATTCAGTTAGTGGGATTTGATGCTAAGCCTATTTCATTTGAGCAGGCTATTAGACGTTATGTTGTGGCAAGTTTTAGCTTGATGTTTTTTGGAGTGGGCTTTCTTTGGGCCATATTTGACAGAGAAGGTTTGTATTTACATGACAGATTTACAGGTGGGCGTTTGGTTTTAGTACCAACGAATTAGTTTTATTGCGTTTCAACCCACACTAGCATCAAAATTCCAGTGAGCAGGAATAAAAATGTTGGCATCACAGCGCTTGAGAAAGCTGTCCAATCGTTTAGCAACCCTAGGTGTAAGGATACTTTATTAAGAACCTGGTATACGATTCCTAGCAGCACGCCAGCAAATAATTTGTTAGCTACACCGCCAGACCTTTGCTGTAAAAACCCAAAGGGTAGAGCAAGCATTACCATGACTAAACATGCCATTGGGTAGACTATTTTTGCCCATAATGCGATTTCATAACGCGAAGTTTTTTGCTTATTTTTAGTTAGATGTGAAATGTAAGAATACAAATTCCATGCAGACATTTTTTCTGGAACCACTAGTAAAATATTCATTAATTCTGGTCGAATCAGTGAGTTCCATTGTGATTTAGCCAAATGAGTAGATTTGACGCTTGTATTACTTAAATTGGTTTGTGTCAGTTCGGTTAAATCCCAAGTTTCACCATTGAATGTGCCGGTCTTAGCTTCTTTGATGGATTTCATTTGAAATTTTTCATCAAACTCATAAATGTGAATTTTTAATAGTTGTGCATCTGGTAATACCTGCTCAACGTTTACAAAACTCTTCCCATCTTTTACCCATAAGCCAGAGCGAAAATCTTGTGCAATCACTGATTCAATTGCTTTGATACGCATACGCTGCGCTGTCCTTTCGCTAATGGGGGTGACGGCCTCACCTATAATGAATGTAATTACTGCAAATACTAAACCAATTCGTAATAGTGTAATGCCAATGTTTAAGATGGACATGCCACTTACACGAAGAATGATAAGTTCGGAGTTTCTGGATAGTTGGCTGAGTGCGTAAATAGTACCAATCAGAACCGCGATAGGAACGGTTTCGTAAGTATGACCGGGTGCACTTAGTAGAACAAACAGGATGATTTTCCCAATGCCATAACTGCCTTTGCCTACGCTCTCTAGTTCTTGAAGTAAGTCAAAAAAAGCGAACATGGCAAGCAACGCTGCCATAATAAGAACAATGCTATAAGTTGTTTCCTTAACTAAATATCGGTTAACGATTTTCATTTGTTAAATGGCTTTGGTAATAAAGGTAGTTGCAAGGCGCGGCGATAATATAAGTAAACAGTTATTGATAAAAATATAAAATGTACTGGCCATAGCCCAATAATGGAGCTTAATTTTCCTTGCACTAACCAGGCCTGGGTGATGCTAATCATATTGTTGTAGATGATGTAGATTAGGATTGCCATAGCCATATTGCCAGAGCGGCCAGAGCGAGGATCTACAAAGCTAAGTGGAATGGCAAGTAGAGCTAGAATCAATGCAGAAATAGGAATTGCAAAACGCCCTTGGATTTCGGCATTGTTTGCGGGATTGTGTTCACTCAGTAAGATGCTACTTGGAATAGCTTGCATAACAACGACCGGAGCTTCTTTTGTTTCTTTTTCTTCAATACGTACAGCATATTTTTCAAATGTCGTCGAAGTAAACTCAGCTGATTCAGGTTTGCCCTCGTAGCGGCGACCTTTCTCCATAATTAAGAAATTATCATGGTTCGCTAATGTTTCACGATGGCCTTGTTTTGCAACAATCACGCCGAGTTTTTGATGTTCTATAGATTGAATAAAGATATTTTTAACTGATGTGCCTAACTTATCGAAAGCTTCTACAAAATAAACGCGATTTGCTTGCTTGGACTCTTTGAATACTCCAGGAGTGATTGTTGATAGCTCATCTTGTTTTTTAAGTTGGTTTTTGTAATCACTGCTTTTGTTTGTTGCCCAAGGCGTTACAAAAAGACTTAAAAAAGCGATAAGCACCACGATTGGAAAAGCAAAGGATAATATAGGGCGAATCCATGCTGCTAATCCTTGGCCAGAACTAAACCAAATAATCATTTCACTGTCTCGATATTGCCTAGTGAGCGTGAGGAGAACAGCTAAAAATAGTGTGAGTGAAAGTAGCATAGGCAAGAATTTGAGCATGCTAAAGCCAAGCAAAGTGTTGATTGAGCTGCTTGCAATGCTGCCATTTGCTGCAATGCCAATGTAGTAAGTCACACGTTGTGCGATAAAGATTCCAAATAGCACTGCAAAAGCACCAGTGGCTGTTTGAAATAACTCATGAAGAAGTGATCGTTTGAAGATCATACTGGTCTAGTCTTTTGTCTAGCTACTTAATAAATAATGTTAAAAAATGATTTCGTACAAAATTTTGATTTCAAACCAAAACGCAGGATAATTCAACGATATTTAGCGAAAAGGAAACCTTGAATGGAATTTAGCATAAAAAGCGGTAAATCGGAAAAACAACGTAACGATTGTGTCATTGTTGGTGTGTATGAGTCAGGTAAGTTAAGCCGTTCTGCTAAGTCGCTTGACGATGCGACCGAAGGTTTTTTAACGAAAGTATTGAAGCGCGGTGATATGGATGGCAAGCTTGCTTCAACTTTGCTTCTGCAAGCAGTTGCAGGCACACACGCTGAACGTGTTTTGTTGGTTGGGTTAGGTAAAGACGGTGAGTTCAATGAAAAAAACTATCGTAAAGCGGTGATGGCCTCTGTTAACGCCCTTGCTAAAACTGGCGCAAACGAGGTTGCAAGTTTTTTAGCGGAAGTTGATGTGTTGAATGCTGATGCTAAAAAACAAGATGCTGCTTGGAAAGTTGCTCAGATGGTTGAGGCAGTTAATGATGCTTTATATCGTTTTGATGTAATGAAGGGTAAAAAAGAAAATACAGATAAAGAGGCCACTAAAGGCATTACTAAACTAGAGATTCATATTGCAGAGCAAGATGACAATCAAGCGGTAAAAATTGCTTTAAAGCAAGCATTGGCTTTATCAGCCGGCGTGAGTTTTGCTAAAGATCTCGGTAATTTGCCACCTAATGTTTGTACCCCAACTTATTTGGCAGAGCAAGCTTTAGGCATGGTTAAAACACATGGACTCAACGTTGAAGTACTTGAGCGTGAAGAAATGAAGAGATTGGGTATGGGTTCATTTTTGGGTGTGGCACAAGGTAGTGCTCAGCCACCTAAGCTCATCGTGCTTCAACATTTAAAAGGTAAAAAAGATCAAAAGCCAGTGGTATTAGTGGGCAAGGGAATTACGTTTGATACAGGTGGCATTTCCCTCAAGCCAGGTGCAGAGATGGATGAAATGAAGTATGACATGTGTGGCGCCGCAAGCGTTTTAGGTACATTTAAGGCGATTGCTGAAATGGACTTGCCGCTCAATGTTGTTGGTGTGATTCCAGCTTGTGAAAATATGCCTGATGCTGATGCTATCCGCCCAGGCGATGTATTAACAAGTATGTCAGGTCAGACGATTGAGGTGCTAAATACAGATGCGGAGGGACGTTTGATTTTATGTGATGCTCTAACTTATGCTGAAAAGTTCGAGCCATCGACAGTTATTGATATAGCCACCTTAACTGGGGCTTGTGTAATTGCATTAGGCCATCATGCAAGTGGCTTGTTTAGTAATCAAGATCGATTAGCTAAAGAGATTTTAGCAGCAGGTGAAGAGTCTTTAGATCGCGCTTGGCACATGCCTTTGTGGGAAGAGTATCAGCCACAATTAGATAGTAACTTTGCGGATATTGCTAATATTGGTGGGCGTGCAGGTGGCAGTATTACCGCAGCCTGCTTCTTATCTCGCTTCACTAAGAAATATCATTGGGCACATTTGGATATTGCAGGCACTGCCTGGAAATCTGGCAAAGAAAAAGGCTCAACAGGCCGCCCAGTTCCATTGCTTACCCAGTTCTTAAAGCATCGTGCTGCAAAGGCTTAATGGAGAATGACGCGCGTTGAATTCTTCTTTAATGTGGAAGATAAGTTAAAAAAGCTTGCGGAGCTGAGTGAAAAGTCTATCGCTAAAAATGTTAAGTTGTTGATGTTTGTGCAAAGCAATGAGGCCGCTACAGAAATACAGAGATATTTATGGAGTTTGCCTCAAAGCTTCCTGCCAAATCATTTTGCGAATCATGGATTAGCTTCAGAAACTCCGATTGTCATTGATTGGCAAGGAGAGCAATTTTTACATGATGAGGTGCTGATTAATTTGCAACATCCACAACCTGTTTTCTTTAGTCGATTTAGACGGCTAATTGAAATTGTAGGCGTGGATGAAGCAGATAAAATACAAGCACGCATTCGATATAAGTTTTATCGTGACCGTGGTTATGAAATCAAAAGCTATGATGCAACTAGCAAGGGTATTTAGTCAGCAAGTTTTGAATAATTGAGAATCTGATGTCATCCAAAAAAGAAAATATTCCGGTGTTGACGGAAGTTTATTCATCGACCGAGCAACCTTTATTAACGCCTGCATTCTTTGAATTTGCGATGGAAAAGCTTAAGCCACAATTGGAAAAAGCTTTAGCTGAAACAGTTCTTTTGCATCAAAATGAAAGGATTAAACAAGAAATTCTTGATGAGTTGCGTCCATTACTGAGTCGGGATTTTCAAACGCAGATAGCCACTTCATTAGAAGTGGCGCAACAAGATTTAATTCGAAACACAGGTGATTTCTTAGATAAGGCTAAAGCTGACTTGGCGACAGAGCTTCCAAAGATGTATCAAGTGCGTGCTGAAATCTTCCAAGAAGATATGGTTGAAAAAATAGCTAAACTCCAAGAAGCTGCTGTTATTAAGTTACGGGAAGAATTTGATCTAGTTGTCCTAGAGCTTCAAACAAAGCTCATCGATAAAGTCACGAATGGCTTATCCCTTCAAATGGCAGACTTCTATGAGTTAAGCTTAGAAAGAATGCGTAATGATTTGGCGAGGGATTTGCCAGAGGTCTATCTATCAATCATTGAACAGGCAAAGCGAGCTCTAGTTGAGCAATTAAATACTTTGAAAGAGGATGCGAGTCTTGAACTTGTTAAAAAAATGAACGAGACGCTACCCAGTATTTATGCGCTAGCTTCAATGCAAATAAAAACAGATTTATTTGCTGAACTGTCTAGTTTTGCTCAGATGACTAAGCAGAATTTTGAGAGTGCGTTGAAAGGCGAAATGCCTGAGCTTGAACAAATGCTTAAAGACCGGATACATGAGTCGTTTGTTGATGAGTTACCTATCATGCGTCAGGAAATTAGCGCGCAAGTTAATCGTGAAATTGAGGCTATGATAAGCGCTGTTCGACTTGTAACCGACTATCATCCACCTAGGGATGTTAATTAACTTGTTTCGCCAAGAAGAGTCTCGTAAGTTTTTGCATCTAGTAAACTCTTAATGTCTTCTGGGTTGTTAGGCGTGAATTTAAAAATCCAAGTTTTATATGGAGTTTCGTTAATTTGCTCAGGATTTGTTTGTAAGCTAGTGTTGATTTCACTTACCACACCATTTAATGGCGCATGTAAATCTGAGCCTGTTTTAACTGACTCTACTAATCCGCATGGCTCCCCAGCAACAATTGTTGCGCCAATTTCTGGAAACTCCACAAAGACAATGTCACCCAATAAATCTTGCGCATAGTCTGTAATTCCACTCAAATATTCACCTTGATCGTTAGTGTTTACCCAAAGATGCTCGCTGGTGTACTTCAAATTATTGTCGATTTTCATGCTGCTTTTGCCAATTTAAACTAGGCTTTTATTTTCGCATAAACCGATTAAAATGGATAAATATTAATTACTCTCACAAGATAGCTTATGAATACGCGCTATCTTAATGACAAATCAAGATAATTTAGTTAAGATTGTTAAAAGAATTAACAAATAGGGGTCATCCTAATGACATCAAAAGTAATTGCAGTCAGTATTGCGCTTGTCATTTCATTGCCATTTAGCTCGGCTGAGGCAGCACATAAAAAACATCACGAACATAATCATCAGAAAATTGATTCTCAATCAGAAGTTATCTTTAAACCACATAAGCATTTAGTACACAGTAATAGTCACTTACAAAACGCTAGTTTTGATAGAGATGAGGCTCATAGCAAGAATATTTTAGGTGAGCCTCAACTGGCATCGGCAAAAGCTTTGGTAATGGATCAAGCGACTGGTGAAATTATTTTTGCTAAAAACATTAATACACAAACACCGATTGCTTCAGTAACTAAGTTGATGACTGCAATGGTGATGTTGGATGCTCATCTTCCAATGGATGAAGTGCTAGAAGTCACTGATGCTGATGTGGACACATTAAGAGGTTCTAGCTCTAAATTACCAGTTGGCTCCAAGCTAACTAGAGCAGAGTTGTTGCACATGGCGATTATGTCTTCAGAAAACAGAGCTGCTTCAGCTTTGGGTCGTAACTATCCAGGTGGTATTACTGCATTTGTAAGTGCAATGAATGAGAAGGCTCATTCTTTGGGTATGACGAGTTCACATTTTGTAGATTCAACAGGATTGCATAGTGAGAATGTATCTACTGCGGCTGACTTATCAAAAATGGTGCGTGCCGCTTATAACTACCCTCAAATTAGACAAGTTAGCACAACAGCATCTCAAGAATTTAACGTACATGGTTATCGTAACCCTGTGAACTTTTCTAATACTAACTTGTTAGTCCGTAACAATAGTCATAACTGGGTGATTGGTCTTTCTAAAACTGGATATATCAGTGAAGCTGGACGTTGTTTGGTGATGCAGGCTGAGATTTCAGGGAAATCAGTTGTTTTGGTACTTTTAGACTCTATTGGTAAGTTTTCTAGAATTGGCGATGCTGAACGTATTCGTAGGTGGATGGAAGCGCGTAATTTTTCACCACACATGAGTTAAGTTTTAATATTGATAAAAAAAGCGGCAATTTGAACTGACCCAGCAAAGTTGGACAGTTTAGTTAGGTTACCATAAGGGATTGAATTCGGTACTTCACCGGACTCAGTCCCTTTAATTTTTCTTTGATCCGATCGTGATTGTAGTAGTGGATGTATTCACGCAGTTCAGCCTTGAATGCTTCGATGCTTTCAAACTTCTTCCTGTGGAAGAACTCAGTTTTCATTATTCCAAACCAGTTTTCCATCACAGCGTTATCTAAGCAGTTGCCTTTTCTAGACATGCTTTGCGCCACTCCTTTTTCCTTAAGTGCTTGTTGATACATCCCCATTTGGTATTGCCACCCCTGGTCTGAATGCAACAAGGGCTTATCTTCATGACGAAGTCGTTTAAAAGCCCCTTTAA
>Ga0164296_1000236_pt1 | contig 70405 bp, 58 predicted proteins | sample GEODES057metaG_FD_113533 | JGI IMG/M metagenome (GOLD analysis project Ga0164296, IMG submission 113533) | Dystrophic lake water microbial communities from Trout Bog Lake, Wisconsin, USA - GEODES057 metaG | ecosystem: Environmental > Aquatic > Freshwater > Lake | place: USA: Trout Bog Lake...
CCGCTACGCTCCGTCAACCGAAAGGCAACGCAGTTCCCCCAACCAAACACAACACCCAAACCAAGCCGTTAGCCACTGCCAGACTCTCATAGAAACTGGCTCAAACTCCGGGGGCAGATCACCATCAATGGCACATGGGGATCTGGCAAGACGACTTTCATTGACATGTGGGAAGCCAAATTGAAACAACAACGATACCGTACCCTGCGTTTCAATGCGCGGGAAAGCGACCATACGGATGATCCGTTTGCCGCACTTTTTTCAGAGTTCCGCCTGCTTGCCAAAGCGCAGGAAGATGTGACTGAGGACACTCTGGACCCTTTGTTTGCCAGACTCAAAGACAAGGCGCTCCCCATTCTGAAAAAGTCCGCTGTCGGGATGATCAAGCATCTGACCATGGGTGCAGTGGACGCACCAGAGTTGCTGAAAACCATCATGGCAGATGTGGCGGAAGAGGCCGCCAAGCAGGTGTTGGAAAAGGCTGAGTCCGACAAGCAAAGCCTCCAGGCTTTCCGCGATGAGTTAGCTGAATTCGTCCAAAAGTCGGAAACCACAGGCCAACCTGTGGTGTACTTTATCGACGAACTTGACCGCTGCCGACCCACGTATGCCATTGCGGTCTTGGAGAGAGTGAAGCACCTCCTTAATGTGCCAGGCGTGGTTTTTGTCTTCGCCTGGGATCGGAAACAATTGAATGAAACCATCAAACATGTGTATGGGCGACAGACTGACTCAGGAGGTTATCTGCTGAGGTTTGTGGATCTGGAGTTTAGTCTTTCGATAACTAACCATCGCTTTTTTTGCAATACTTTAATGGAGCGCTTTGGATTTTTGGAACATATCGAAAAAAAGGGAGGCTCCATCTCAGCCAATTCGATAGCAGACACTTTTCCCAAAATTGCAGAAAACTTAAACCTAAGCATCCGCGAGCAAGAAAAGGCTTTCACTGCACTTTCTGTGATAATTAGAACTAATTCCCAAATGGATTCGAACTTTCTTGAGATTTTGGTCACCTTGATCATGCTGCGCATCAAAAAACCAAGTTTGTATCAATCTATTTGCAGTCTTACAAAAAGTCCGAGCAAGGCTCTAAATACCTTGCGACAGCTTGTTGGAACCAACCTTCCATCTGCTCTAGGACGGCATTATTGGGAGTCGGACCAAGGAGGTCAATTGGAAGGATGTTTGCTACATTTACTTCCTGACAATTTGCGCGTTTCAATGCCTGCCGAATACACTCAAATAACACAGCGGCAACCTCAGATTGTTCTAACAAAGCGAGAAGAGAAACTAAAAGATGCCTATTTGGTTTCAATAGCAAATAATGGCGTTGGCGGAATCCTAGCATATTTCATCAAAAAGCTTGAATTCTCAGCACAATTTCTTTCCTGAATGGTCAAGAATGACCGGTCTTTAGAATCAAGACACCTCACGGCATCAGTTTCACGCTAGATCGCCCTCATACGACTTGTATGAGAAGAACTACTTGATCACTCTGCCATCACGCTAAGACAGCACTCATTGATCCCAATCCCACCGGCCCCTGGCAGCACGGCGTGTTGTTACTTCCCACCCTGCGCCGGATGCTTGATCAGCCACACCTCCGCCACTTCACAGCTGCGCTCGCCTTCGCCGGAGCTCCACTCCAGCTCCAGATGGCCGCTGGCGGTGGCTTCATGCGGGATCGCGAACTCCTGGGTCGTCGGCTTGCGAGACTGAATCTGGTCGCTGATCAGCAGGCGGTCGTTGGCCTTCAGGCTCATGCGCCGGCTGGTGCGGCCGCTGTAGGTGGCACGCACGGAGTAGGTGGCCTGCGGGTCCAGGTGGTCGTAGGCCAGCCGCAGGGGCGCGCCATACAGGGTGTCGGCCTGCTTTTTCCAGGCCAGCGGGATGTCATGATCTTCCGCCTTGTCGATCTCGTAGTAGAAGGTGATGCGCGGGGACTTCAAGGTGCCGGGGTCTTCGTTCCAGGGAACAGTGTTGATGATGCGGCTGCTGCCGCCGGGCGCGCCGAGGTTGTCATAAAAGCCGCCGGGGCCGGGATCGGTGCGGTGCAGGATTTTCGCGATGGCGGCGAGGCGGTCCGCTTCGACGGGCAGATCCCGCGCCCGGCGAAACTCCACGCGCAGCCACGCGGCGTTGTTCAGCGGCTCGTCGATGCCGTCCATGAAGGCGCCACGCGTGCGATTCTGCGCGGCGTGGCGTGCCACGGAGGTTTGTGAGCCAATGCTGGCAAACAGCGCATCCGCGAGCTGCACGCAGCGTGCCTTGTGCTCGGTGCCCCGTGGCTCCGTCACGGCCAGACGCAGCACGGCCTCGGCCTTGGCCAGCGCGGCAAAGCTGCCGCTGGCGGCCGCGTTTTCCAGGACCTTCACCGCCTGTGCCTCCAGGTCCGTCTCGTAGATGAGCCGGGCCTTGATGCAGGCATCGTAGTGGGCGCGCAGCAGCCCCATCTGGAACCGGTAGCTCTGACGCACGGCGGGTGTGGCGCGCTGCTCCAACTGCTGCCAGAGAACGAGCGTCGCATCCACCTGCGGGTTGGTCGCCAGCGGCCCTTCCCAGTTTTTTTCCAAGGCGAGGAAGCCCTCGGCCAGCGGCTCGCTCAGCTCCGCGCTGATGAAGAGGCGGCAGTAGTCGCGCAGCGTGTCGGCCACCGGTGTCGTGGGGTCCCAGTCCTGGCCGCTCCAGAGGAATTTGTTCACGTCATCATTGATCCCTTCGGAGTAGCAGAGCGAGCCGCAGGTCTGATCGGCAAAGACGTTGTGGACGGTCTTCATCGCCAGCGGGCGCGGATTGTAGCACTCGCGGTGCAGCGTCAGCGCAAAGGCCAGATCCCAGTTCCGCACGGGATACTGGCAGTCCACATTGTGCGTGATGTCCGGGTAGTTGCGGATCTTGATGCTGGGGTCCACAATCTTCCGCATCTCGGGCAGCGGCGTCGCGATCCACGGCGCAAACGCCACGCCACCGAGCCACGCGGGCTTCGTGTTCACATGCCGGTAAAACGACTCCAGCCACTCCTTCGTGGGCTCAAACGCCTGCGGCGAGACCCAGATTTTGGCCTGCGGATGGTATCTCTGCATCACCACCGCCACCTGGTCCATCCAGGGAAAGAACACATCAGGATGCAGATCACCCGGATCGCCGCCAGGCACGAGGATGTGGTCCACGCGCTTGAGCCGGCGGAAGACTTCGTCCCGCTCTGCCAGCTCGGCTTTGATGGCCTCCGCATCGGTGTAGTTCTTCCCCATGTTCGGATACCAGACCCAAACATCCAGGCCGTACGAGTCGATGATCTTGGAAAGCCGCTCCATCATCTCGATGGGCGACACTTTCATGTGCGGGCTCGTCCGCTGGTCATCCGTACGCGGCGGCACGATCTCGATGCTGTTCGCGCCGAACAGGGCCAGCTCGCGAACGTACTGGTCAAACTGCGCCTCCGTCCACGCATCGTAGGCATTGACCTTCGGGCGGTAGCCCAGTTGATGGCCGCGCAGCGGATACTTCGGCGCGCTGGTGACCTGCAGTCCGGCGGGCACCCCCACCCTCTGCGGGGCCAGCTCCATTTTGCGCAGCAGACAGCCGATGCCATACAGCAGACCTCGCGTATCCCTCCCCCCAATAATCACCGCCGTGCCGGGCTCACGCTCCACGCTCAGCGCAAAGCCCTCCGCCGCAGGAATCTGGGCATCTGCAAGCCGCGCCGCAAACGGACCGGCGAACTCTCCCGCCGCAGACTGCAACCCCACCGCGATGACCGCCTGTTTCGTCTTGGGCCATTGCTTGACTATGTCGAACTTGATCCCGGACCTCTTCTCAATCTCCTCCTGCAGCACCTGCACCGCCTTCTGTTCTCCCGCTCCCGGCTCACGAGCAGTGACGATGACGGCAGCCGAGAAATCGAACGGATTTCTAACGAAATACCCAGGCCGCGATGCCCCGCCCTGCGCCGCCCACGGAAACAGCATCATCAAACCGAGCACCAGTGCTATCAGCAGCAGGTGATGAAGCATGCGTCTGGCGGGTGAAGGAAGAGCTGGCAGCAAAGAAAATCGACAGGGGCATTTCATAAAAGGGGCTGTAGTAACGCGGCCTGGGGGCGAATCATTGACAAAAAGAACGCCTTGGCCTTATAAAGCCAGCCATGCCACGCAGCCTCCGCATTCAAGCCCCCGGCGCTTACTACCACGTCATGGCCCGGGGGAACCACGGGGAGGCCATTGTGTTTGATGACGCGGACCGGCGCTTCTTCGTGGACGCGCTCGGCCAGGCCTGCGCAATGACCGGCTGGCGGGTGCAGGCCTGGGTGCTGCTGCGCAATCACTACCACCTCTTCCTCCAGACGCTGGAGCCGAACCTCGTGGCCGGAATGGCCTGGCTGCAAAACACCCTGACGCGCCGCTATAACGTACGGCATCAGCCGGTGGGGCGGCTGTTTGGAGATCGCTACAAAGCAGTGCTGGTCGAGGGCACGGACTCCTACCACTACCAGACGCTGGTGGATTACATTCACCTCAATCCCGTGCGCGCACGCCTCATCCGGCCCAAGTCGGGCGGGAGCGTGCTGGACTATCGCTGGAGCAGCCTCGCCGCTGGCTACGCACTGCCGCCCAAGCAGCGACCCCCGTGGTTGGACGCCGCCAGCGGACTCAAAGCATTCAACCTCGAAGACAATGCCGCAGGCCGCCGCCAGATGCTCAAGCGCCTCGACCGCCGTGCGCTGAGCGAGGACACCGCCAACTGCGGCGTGCCACCGCTGCCAGCCGAAGCCGACGCCCGCAGCAGCCACCTGCGGCGCGGTTGGTACTGGGGCACCCCCGCCTTCGGCGCAGCCATGCGCAAACTCGCCGCAAAGCCCGGCAAAAAAGCCGCCCCCAAATCCGGCAGCCACCAGGGTGCAGCCCACAGCGAGCAGCAGGCCGCGACCTGGCTCAAGCAGGGCCTCCAAGCCGCCGGCCTGAAACCCGCCGAAGTGGCCAACCTCAAAGGCTCCGACGCCCGCAAACTCCTCCTCGCCGACCTCCTCTGGCGCCGCACCACCGTCTCCCAGGAATGGCTCGCCGAGAAACTGGCGATGAAGTCAGCCGCGAACGTGAGCCAGCAGTTGCGGAGACTGGACCACGAGAAGGTCCGAGAGCGGGCACCTGAAGCGCTCAGGGTGTTTGTGGATGCGGTGGCGAATTCTGCTGGATGACTGCTATGCGATTTGTCAATTATTTGCACACGAACCCCATTTGCAGAATGGCTGCGTATAAAGTACGCGCAGTAAGCAACGCAAAGCTTGATCGACCCATGAAGCATATTGTGACCTTGATGCTTGGATGCCTAACCCTGAGTCTGATACTTCAAGGGTGTTCGACAGCTAGTGGCTTTATTCAGCGGAAAATCACTGTCGTAGATGAAGCAGGCGTGCCAATTGCAGGGGCAGGGACTTTTCCACAACCATTCGTCTACGGACCAAAACAATCAGACGTCAACGGGTCACTCAGGGTTTACGGCTTCTCGCCTACATCTAACTTTAGCGTTATAGCGCTAGGTTATGAAACCAGGGAATTTCGATTCTCACAAGAGGGTGATTTTTGCGTACTGAAACGAAAAGGAAAATGAACTCACAGGTCCGATATACGAGGTCAGTATGCAAATAACTGACAGAATCTTGCCGCTAGGGTTCAAGGCCTTCGGCGTTCGTACTCAATAAGTCTTCGAGCCATCCATCGCACGCGCAGCCGCGCCAATTTTCTCCATCCCCCCGGCTACTCAATCACCCCAGGCGCACTCAAATCAAAAACCACCTCATTCACACGCACCAACGTCCCTTCCTCATGCACTTCCAGATCGGCCAGGTTCGCTTGGATCCAGGGCCTGAGTTCGTCGGGTTTCTTAGTGGCAAGAAAGGACCGGCTCAGGCGCAGCAGGCAGGCCTCGCGCTTTTCCAGCCGCTGCACAGATACCTGCAGATGATCAATCGTGATGGACCGATGCGCCGCCTGATAGACGGCAAAGGCCAGGGCGGCCATGAGCACCAGCACGACTGAAGCGAGGAATTTCATGCGGTAAAAACGGCCCGGCAGGCCGGATGTCCAAACCGAAAGCTCCGCAGCGGTTGTCATTGACCGTGCGTCATCTGCTGTCTTGGCAGACAACACCTCCGCCCAAAAAAAGGCACTCAATGACCACGTGTCATCCGCATTCCCTCGGCCCCCTCCTCCGACCAATTTACAATTGACTCGTTACACTCACCTTTCAGGCTCCTTTCAGTCGTCTGTCTCGCTTTGCTCGGCTCTCAGTTTTCAGTTCCCAGTTTACAATCCCCTGTAGATCCCCCATTCACGCTGCCCCCACACCTCCGCATGCTCCTCCTCGCCATCGCACCCGCCCACGCCGCCCTGCCACCCCTGGGCATGCTAGCGCCATTTGCCATCCTGCTGCTGTGCATCGCGCTCATGCCACTCTTCGCCGCGCACTTCTGGGAGCATCATTACCCAAAGGTCGCGGTGGGGCTGGGGCTGGTCATTGCGGTGTATTACGCCTTCGTCCAGCAGGACTGGCATCCGCTGCTCCACGCCGCGCATGAGTACGTCAGCTTCATGGCCCTCGTCGGTTCCCTTTTCGTCATCTCCGGCGGCATCAACATCCGCGTCAAAGGCGAGGCCACGCCGCTGGTGAACACGCTCTACCTCCTCATCGGTGCCGTGCTGGCCAATTTCATCGGCACCACGGGTGCCTCCATGCTGCTGATCCGACCTTGGATCCAGATGAACAAATTCCGCATCACCGGCTTTCACATCGTCTTCTTCATCTTCATCGTCAGCAACGTTGGCGGCAGCCTCACGCCCATTGGCGATCCGCCGCTCTTCCTCGGCTTCCTGCGCGGCGTGTCCTTCTTCTGGGTGCTGCAGCACTGCTGGCAGGCCTGGGCGCTCGCAGTGGCGCTGCTGCTCGGCACTTTCTTCATCCTCGACTCCCGCAATTTTTCCCGCATTCCCAAGGAAATTCGCGACGAGGAAACCGCGCATGAAGACTGGTACTTTCGCGGCCTGCTCAATGTCCTGTGGCTCGGCGTCGTGCTAGCTGCGGTCTTCCTGCCCAGGAGCATTCAGGAGACCACGCTGCTCGGCATCTTCTCCATCTCCGCCCTCATCATGTTTGCCGCCGCCGCCGCGTCCTACTTCACCACCCAGGCAGAGGTGCATGAGTCGAACGACTTCAACTTCGGCCCGGTCAAGGAGGTCGGCTTTCTCTTTGTCGGCATCTTCCTCACCATGATTCCCGCGCTGCAGATCCTGCAAAGCGGGCAGGGCCTGGACATCAGTTCGCCTCTTCAATATTACTTCACCACCGGCGCGCTCTCCGCCTTCCTGGACAACGCGCCCACCTACCTCTCCTTCCTCGCCGCCTCCATGGGCCAGCAGCATCTCTCCGTCGATTCCCCCGCCGACGTGATGACCTTTGCCGCCACGCACGCCCCGCATCTCATCGCCATCTCGCTCGGTGCCGTGTTCTTCGGCGCTGGCAGCTACATCGGCAACGGCCCCAACTTCATGGTCAAAGCCATCGCCGACAAAGCCAAAGTCCACGCGCCCTCCTTCCTCGCCTACCTGTTCCGCTTCTCCATCCCCATCCTCCTGCCCATCCTCGCCCTCGTCGGCTGGCTCATGATCAAGAGCGCGCATTAGCGCAGGATCATCACTTCAACAATCACCAATCCTTGTTCATCAATCGTCAATCACTCCCACCCAGGACACTCCAAAGCCAGAAGGATTGACGATTGTCGAACCATCGATTTTTGATTGTTGAAGTTTCGAGCTGTCGTTTCATCCCCCACCATGCGCCTGCTCCTGCCCATCCTCCTCGCCATCGCTCTGCCACTCCACGCCCAAAAGGCTGGCCCAAGCAAACCCACGATCAAGCTGACCGATATCGAAGTCGTGACCAAGGAGATCGTCTATAAAAGCACACCTCAGGGCGAGTTAAAGCTGCATGTGTTCTCGCCCAAAGGCGAAGTGCAGGCCGCCGTGCTCCGCCCCTGCATCGTCTTTTTCTTCGGCGGCGGCTGGAAGAGCGGCTCCTTCCGCCAGTTCGTCCCACAGTCCGAATACCTCGCCAGCCGTGGCATCGTCGCCATCTGCGCCGACTACCGTATCCTGAGCCTTCACCAAACCACGCCCGATAAAGCCGTGGAAGATGCCAAGAGCGCCATCCGCTGGGTGCGCGGTCATCCCTCTGAACTCGGCATCGATCCCACCAAGATCATCGCCGGCGGTGGCTCTGCGGGTGGCCATCTCGCAGCCTGCACCGCGCTCGTAACCGCCTACGACGCCGAGTCCGATGACAAGACCATCTCCGCCAAACCCAACGCCCTGGTGCTGTTCAATCCCGCCATGAACATCGCCACGATCTTCAAGCAGAACGGCACCGCTGCCAATCCCATGACCCCGGAGATCGCGGAGGCCATCACGCCCAATAACTTTGTCACCAAGGACACCCCGCCGGCCATCCTCTTCTTTGGCACCGCCGACAAACTAAAGGTGGGCGGCGACGAGTATGTGCAGAAAGCCACCGCTCTTGGCGTCCGCGCTGAAATGTGGACTGCAGCCGACATGCCGCATAGCTTCTTCAACGGGACACCATGGATTCAAGTCACCGCCCGGAAGATGGACGAATTCCTCGTCTCACTCGGCTATCTCAGCGGTGAACCCACGCTCAAGCTGCCAGAAAATGCGCCTGCGCTGAAGCACGAGAACTGAGTGAAAAAAGCGCCGTGAGCAGCGTTACATCCCCACATGCTCACCGAATCCTCCCGCGCCGCCGATTTCCCCAGCCTCAAAGGCATTCATTACCTCAACACCGCCGCCGAGAGCATCCCGCCGCTCTGCGTGAATGAGGCCGTGGCGGAATACATGCACCACAAATCGCTCGGCATGCGCGGCCGCGATTTCCACTTTCCGCGTGTCGAAGCCTGCCGCGAGATCACCGCCCGGCACCTCGGCCTGAACACCGATGAAGTGTCCTTCTGCTCTTGCAGCTCCGAAGCCTACAACCTCCTCGCCAACGCGCTGCAACTCACGCCGCAGGACGAAGTCGTCGTCACCGATCTCGATTTCCCCGCCGGTGCCACGCCCTGGCTCACCGCGCCGGAAGCTTCGCGCCCCGTCACACGCTTGTGGCAAAATCGCGACGGTGCCTTGGACCTCGGCGATCTCGCCACGCTTCTCAACGAACGCACCGCCCTCGTGCAGGTCAGCCTCGTGAGCTTCTACAACGGCCACCGCATCCCCTTTGCGCCGCTGCGCGACACCATCCGCAAGCTCGCACCACAGGCCGTCATCGCCGTCGATGTCACCCAGGCGCTGGGCCGCGTCGTGCTCGACTGCCAGGATGCGGACATCCTCATCTCCAGCACGCACAAATGGACTCTCGGCATCCACGGCGGCGGCGTCATCGGCATTCCGCAAAAATCCGCCGCACGCCTCACCACCCGTGCTGGAGGCTGGTATCACCTCGCCAATGCCTTTGATGCAGATCGTTTTGAAAACGCGCGCATCAAGCCCGGCGCGCTCAGCTACTCCGTCGGCATGCCCAGCTTCGCCGCGTTGTATGCCTTGAATGCCTCGCTGCGTTATCTCGAAGCCGTGGGCATGGATAAAATCATCGCCCATGCCGATCCCCTCGTCGCGCGTGTGCATGCCGGGTTGCAGGAGCTAGGCATCACCGCGCTCAGCGCCGCGCAGCCGGGCTGCTCTAGTGGCATCGTCTCATTAAAACACGCCAACACCGCCGCCATCAACGACGCCCTGCTCGCGCAAAACATCCACGTCATGCACCAGGTCGGCCGCATCCGCATCGCCGTGCATGGCTACACCACTGCCGAGGACATCGACAAACTGCTGGCCACGCTACGCAGCGCCATCGGAGGTTAGGCCTCCGGCCTGACAATGGATCGAGGCATCTTGCCTTTTTTCGGGACACCCCTTGCCCTGACAGTCAGCAAGCCTATTCTCTGCGACCTTGGACTGGGAATCGCCAAAACTCCTTCTGCTCATCCTGCCCGCAGTCGCTCTGCTGCTGTGGATCGAATCGCGCTCATCGCATCCCATGCCGGGACTGCGCAAACGCCTTCTGCTGGTCACTCGCGCCATCGGCGTCATGCTTGCCATCGCCGCACTCGCCGGACCAGCCCGCGTCACGCAGACAGGCCGCAAGGCCCTCGGCATCATCGTGGATGCCAGCCAGAGCATGGGCGAGGAAGGCTTCACCAAATCCCTCGCTGAAGCCGCTCGCGTTCGCTCAGGTCTGGGCAGCGGAATCGATTCCTTTGTCGTCCAACTCGGCTCACAGCCCGAACTCCTTCCCACAGGCAGCACACCGGCCATGCAGGCCGCTTGGCAAAAAGCCAACGGCGGCGACAGCCACTACGCCGCCGCCGTCGAATACGCGGAGGCCCTGTTCCCACCCGGTGCCAGCCGCAACATCCTCCTCATCGGCGACGGCCACGAAACTCGCGGCAGCCTGCTCGATGCCGCACGCGAAGCCGCCGTGTCCGGCATCAAACTGCACGCGCTGCCCGTGGCGGGTCCGCGCCTGCCAGACGCACGCCTGCTATCGCTCACGCCCAACCGCACCCGTTTGTTTGAAGGTGCCAGCCTCAGCTTGACGGCAGTTTTCGAGAGCACCATCGAAGGCGCAGGCACCCTGAAGCTCTACGAAAACGGCATCGAGGTCGAGAAACGCCCCGTCACGCTCAAGCCCGGCACCACCCAGGAGGTCGTCTTCCATCGCACCCCTTCCACGCGCAACACCTTCCAATACCGCGCAGTGCTCGAAGGCATCAAGGGCGACACCCTGCCCGGCAACGACAGCGCCCTCGCCATCGTCGATGTGCGCGGACGCCTGCGCCTGCTCTACATCGAATCCGACGCCGCTGAAGGCCGCTACCTCATGCAAGCGATGGAAAAGGAGGGCATCGAACTCGATCTCCGCCAGCCCGGCAATCTCGCGATCACCTTTGAGCAACTCGGCGGTTACGACGGCGTGATCCTCTCCGATGTTCCGGCGCACCAACTTGGCGAGCCGCTGATGAACTCCCTACGCGATTACGTCGATAAACTCGGCGGCGGTCTCATCATGCTCGGTGGGCCGGGTTCCTTCGGCGTCGGTGGTTACTATCGAACGCCCATTGAAGAAGTGCTGCCCGTGCGACTCAAAGCGCCGGACGAAGAAGAGAAACAAAGCGCCGCCGTCGCCATCGTGCTGGACCGCTCCGGCTCCATGGCCGGTGAAAAGCTGGAGATGGCCAAGAGCGCCGCCATCGCGACCGCCGAGGTACTTGGTCACAACGACTCGCTCGGCGTGTGGGCCTTTGACTCAGAAGCGCATGTCGTCGCGCCGATGACGCGCCTGACTTCGACAAACGCCGTGTCTGGTCAGATCGCCGCCATCGCCTCCGGTGGTGGCACCAATTTGCAGCCAGCGTTTCAACTCGGGCGCGAGGCCCTGCTGCGCACGAAGGCGCGCGTCAAGCACATGATCATCCTCACCGATGGTCAGACCGCAGGCTCTGGCTACGAGCAGCTCGCCACTCAGTGCCGCAACGAGGGCCTGACGATTTCCACCGTCGCCATCGGCGAAGGCTCGCACGTAGCGCTGCTTCAGGCCATCGCCTCCAGCGGCGGTGGACAGTCCTACTCGACGATGGATGCCAGCAGCATAACGCGCATCTTCACACAGGACACCCTCATGCACACCGGCCGCATGATCCGTGAAGAGCCCTTCATCCCGGTGCTGAAGGAAAAAGACCCCATGCTCGCAGGCTTTGAAAAATGGGACTCGCCCACTCTCCTCGGCTACGTGAAAACCACCCGCCGCACCTCCGCCCAGGTGCCGCTCGTCACCGAGACAGGCGATCCCCTGCTCGCGCACTGGCGCTTCGGTTTGGGCAAAGCCACCGCCTTCACTTCGGATGCGAAGAGCCGTTGGGCCTCTCTCTGGATCGCCCGCTGGAGCGGCTTTGGCCGCTTCTGGTCCCAAGTGCTGCGCGACACCGCGCGCGCGCCGCAGGGACGCCTCATGGATCTCTCCGCACGCATGCAGGGAGATGATGCCCACATCAGCGTCGATCTCCTCGCGGACGCCGGCACCCGCGCCAACAACGCCACCGTCGCCGCCGAGGTCTTTCACGTCGCAGCGGATGCCCTGGGCGCACCGATGCAGGCCGTGCAAAAACTAACGCTGCGTCAAGAAGCCCCCGGCACCTACGCCGCCGACTTCAAACCAACGCAGGCTGGCGTCTATCTCATCCGCGCCCAGTTCGGTGCCGAGATGGTCACCACCGGCCTCATTCACAATCCCTCCACCGAAGCCAGCCTGGGCACCGTCAACGACGCGCTGCTGAAGGAAGCCGTGCGCATCACCGGCGGCGATTACCTCACCGATTCCAAACGTCTGCCCAATCTCGAAACCACCAAAGCCGTCCAATACGAAGATCTCTGGCCCTCCCTGCTGATCGCCCTGCTGCTAATCTTCCTCATCGACACCGGCATCCGCCGCTGGGAACACGTCGTGGGCTTATGGGAGTTGGTGCCAAAGGGGAAAGCGGCTTGAGAAGGAGGGGGATCATCTTGATCCTCGTTTGGGAGTGTGGCCCAAGGCGGCGCGTTAGAGGGATCAGGATGATCCCTCTCCTGCCAACAACGGCTCCACCCGCTCGCGAATCAACGCCACCAGCTCCGGATTCATGAACTCGTAATCATCCGGGATGTCGAGCACCTCGATGCGCAACTCGCGCACCAGTTCCGGAAACTGTTCCCGCAGCCGCTGCTTGTGCGCATGCTCCATGACGAGCACAAGGTCCGCCCACAGCAGCAGCTTCTCCGACACACGGCACCGCGCCGCAGCACTCACACCCGCGCTGCGCACCTCCACACGCGCATCATTTTGATACACCTTCTCCGCCGTCGGGCTGCGCCATTGGTTGCGGGAGCAGAGGAAGAGCAGGCGCATCATGGGGCCGTCTCGTGAGTTAGTATCCATTCAGCCAGTTTGCGGACGTATTTGCGCCGGTCATTCAACAACACTGTGGCCGCACCGAAAAAACGCGGCGCATCAAGATACAGCCCCAGGTTTAACTGATCACGGAACTGCTCGGCAGTCTCTCCTTGCGTCAATCGAGCCAATATACATGACGTCAATCGCTGCCCCTGCATGTCGGTTAGACAGCAGTGTTTGAAGCGCCGCGCCATCATTGCCCTCGCACGATTGTGCCAGAGACCTTTGGTCGTTGCCTCGAAAAAACTCACACATGACTCAATGCCTGTCGCATCATCTTTCAAAAGCTGATCTGCCATCCGATGCAGCTCAGCTTTCGTCAGAGACTCGAAGGACTCGGTCATGTGGAGGACTCACTTCTTCACCAACAAACTCTTCCCCGTCATCTCCGCCGAGGGCTTCACGCCGAGCATGTCGAGCAGGGTCGGCGCGATGTCGGCGAGCTTGCCGTTGGCGACGGTGTAGCTGTTCGCATCGGCGGCGACGTAGATGCCGTGGACAAGATTGGTGGTGTGCGCGGTGTTGGGGCTGCCGTCCGGATTGCGCATGAGCTCGCAGTTGCCGTGGTCGGCGGTGATGAAGAGCTTGCCGCCGAGTTCGAGGACTTTTTGCACGATGAGGCGCACGCCGAGATCGATGGTCTCGCAGGCGTGGATGCCTGCTTCGACGACGCCAGTGTGGCCGACCATGTCGGGATTGGCGTAGTTCATGATGACGAGGTCGTAGCTTTCCAAGCGGCGCATCACTTCAAAGGTGAGATCAGGGGCGCTCATCTGCGGCTTCTTGTCGTAGGTGGGCACTTCCTTCGGGCTGATGGCGAGGTAGCGGTCTTCACCGGGATTCGGCTCTTCGACGCCGCTGTTGAAGAAGAAGGTCACGTGCGGGTACTTCTCCGTCTCCGCAGCACGAAGTTGGGTCAGACCGGCGGCGGCCACGACCTGGCCGAGATTGTTGCTCAGGCTCTCAGGCGCAAAGATCACGCGGGCACCGAGGGCGGTGTAAGTGGCGTCGTATTCGGTGAGCGTGTAGTAGCCGGTCTTCGGCGTGACTTCGCGGTCAAAGCCATTGAAGTCAGCTTTCAGGAACGCCTCGCTGAGCTGGCGGGCGCGGTCGGCGCGGAAGTTAAACCACAGGATGACATCGCCATCGCGGATGCGCTGTTCGTTGGCATTCGAGAAAATCATGGGCTGCATGAACTCATCCCCACGCGGGTCTTTCGGATAGGCGGCCTGCACGGCGGCGCTGGGGAGATCGGTGCGGACCTCGCCACGACCGAGGACGATGGCGTCCCAGGCGAGCTTGTTGCGCTCCCAGCGCTTGTCACGGTCCATGGCGTAGTAGCGGCCAATGACGGTGGCAATCTTGGCTCCGCTCGGCGCGAGGTCTTTTTCCAGCTTGGCCATGTAGGCGGCACCGCCTGTCGGGGAGGTGTCGCGGCCATCGGTGATGGCATGCACCATCAAATCGCTCACACCGGCGGTCTTCGCGGCATTGCACAGCGCGGCCAGATGGTCCTGGTGGGAATGCACGCCGCCATCGCTGATGAGGCCGAGGAAGTGGAGGCGCTTGCCCTTGGCCTTTTCAAAGGCTTCCACGAGCACCGGCATGCTGGCCAGTTCGCCATCGCGGATGCATTTGTTGATGCGGGTCAGATCCTGATACACCACGCGGCCCGCGCCGAGATTGAGGTGGCCCACTTCGCTATTGCCCATCTGGCCGTCTGGCAGGCCCACGTCCTCGCCGCTGGCGCTGACGGTGCCCATCGGATAGGTGGCATAAAGGTGGTCGTGGTAGGGAGTGCGGGCCAGCAAGGTGGCATCGCCATTGGCTACGGCTTGAGCTTTACCGCCGGGGTTGATGCCCCAGCCGTCACGGATAATGAGAACAACAGGTTTTTTGGTCATGGATGTAAGGTCAATGGGTCAGAGCAGCGGTGCCGTCAAGGGCGGGGTCAAGGAGGAACGCCAGCCAGAAAAGCCTGGAAGCACCCTTTTGGCCACCTTGGCCATTTCTTGGCAATTCCCGGGCCAGCCCGGGCCCGGCGCGTCAGATCGTTTGCGCTCCGGGCGGTCTGAGGGTATAAAACGCCGCTTTTCCCCGCTATTGCCGTCATTCCCGTCATGACCTCAGGACTGCACCCCAAACTCCCCACGGCCCTCATCGCCCTCTTCGCTAGCGCCCTGGCCTTGGCGTCGTTCGACGTGGCGCGTGCGGACGATCAGAAACCGGGCTTCTTTAAAAAGATCTTTGGCGGCGGCAGCAAGACCGAAACGCCGCCTGAGCCCGAAAAAAAGCCGGAGGCCAAGCCAGCCCCTTCCAAAAAGTCCAAGCCAGCGCCGGAAAAGTCCGCCAGCAGAGGTGCCGAGACCGGCAAACCGCCCCGGGTCATCATCACCACGACCGGCGGCAAAAAAGTGGAAATCGGCAAGAAATCCACGCCCGCCAAGACCACCGCCAAAACGGAGACTCCCAAGGCCGCGCCCAAGCCCAAGGAAGAGCCGGTCAAGGACGTCACGAAAACCGCCGCCAAGGACAGTGACTCCCCGATGAAGGGCGAGTTCAAGGAAGACGATGACGACAAGACCGCCGCCACGGAGAAATCCAAAGCCGTCGAAGTCCTGCCCGCCAATGGTGGCTGGGAAATCATCAAGATTGGCGGACGTGACTACGTCACAGCGGAGAGCATCCGCAACTTCTACAACCCCGTCTATGGCTTCACCACATTCCGGACGCAGGGCACGCACTTCTGGCTCGGCTCCTCCAAGCTCATCCTCAAGGCGCAGATCGGCTCCCAGGAGATGTTGATCAACAACATCAAATTCATCCTCAGCTTTCCGGTAACAGAGTACAATGGCAAGGTGCTCTTCTCGCGCCTCGATCTGTGCAAGCTCATCGACCCCGTGCTCTACCCCAGCCACATTCAGAACGCCGAGTACTTCGACACCGTTGTCGTCGATGCCGGCCACGGCGGCCATGATTCGGGTGCACGGGGTATTTACGGCTATGAGAAAGACTTCGCGCTGAAGATGGCCATGTCCGTGCGTGCGGCCTTGATGCAGCGCGGCTTCAAGGTGATCCTCACGCGTGCGACGGACACCTTCATCACCCTCGGTGGGCGCGTGGCCATCGCCAACCAGACGCCGAAGAGCATCTTCCTCAGCTTCCACTTCAACTCCGGCGGCACCGCCGCCACGGGCATCGAAACCTGGGCGCTCACACCGCAGAGCGCCGCCGCCACGATCAGCCGCGGCGGTGGTTACAACATGAACGGCGTCACCGGCAACAAGCAGGACTCCGCCAACATCGCCCTCGCCACCGCCGTTCATGCCAGCGTCATCAGCCGCTTCAAGTTTGTCGATCGCGGCATCAAGCGCGCCCAGTGGAGCGTGCTCTCCGGCTGCAAGCGCCCCGGCATTCTGTTTGAAGGCGGCTTCGTCACCAACGGCACCGAGTGCCAGCTCGTCGCCTCAGAGAGCTACCGCCAGCAGGTTTCCGCCGCCATCGGCGACGCCGTCCTGAACTACCGCAAAGCCCTCGAATCCGCGATGGCCAAACGCTGAGCGAAAACGAACGGAGAGAGAGGGATCATCCTGATCCCTCCACACACCGCCTCGCTCATCGCCTCCAAAGCAGGGATCAAGATGATCCCACTCCATCAGCTTTGCGGCAGCTTCTCCCGCAGCAGCGCGGCCAGCTCCGTCGTCTCCTCCAAAGTGAACTCCGCAGCCACCTTCGGCTCATGGTGGCTCAAAATGCGCACCGTACGCGGCACCCCGGCATTGATCGCCATCTGGATGTCACGATCATGATCGCCCACCAGCCAGCTTTGCGTCAGATCCAGCCCGTGTTCGTCGCGCGCGCGTAAAATCATCTCGGCGCTCGGCTTGCGGCAGGTGCAGGTGCCTGCGAGGTGCGTGCAGGCGTAGATGCCATCCAGCGCGGCGTCATGCCGGGCCAGTTCGTGCTGCATGCGCGCATGCAGGTCATCGAGCGCCACCTGCGTCATGAGGCCTTTGCCCACGCCCTGCTGGCTCGTCACCAGGATCGTCGCATAACCCCGTGCGCGGCACAGCGCCAGCGCCTCGACGATGCCCGGCGCAAACTGAAAATCCTCCCAGCGCAGCACATACCCGTCCCCCGGCGAGACATTGACGACCCCATCACGGTCAAAAAAAACGGCAGGACGAAGCGGCGGAACAGTGGGCATGCGGCCACACGCATAGCCGCACTGTGCGGCCAAGGAAACTGCTCTTTGCAGCAGCCAGCACCACCACATTCACCGCCAGTCTTCTGGCCTCATGACTCAGACACTGCGGGCAGACTGGGTGGCGCTATGGAACTCCGGTGGAGTTCCACAACTCTATGGCCGGCTGAGTGCTCTGATCGTGCTCATAGCAAAGAATGCTGAGCGAAGCGGTATCGAGTAGAAAGTGCTCGGCCTGCGCCACAGAGAGATTGATCCAGCGGGCGGCAAAGACGCGGGCGAAATGGCTGTGCGTGAACAGGGCGATGTTCCCTTGCAGCAGACGGAGCTGGGTGATGAGATGATCCGCGCGAAAGGCCACCTGAGCGGGAGATTCACCCCCTGGGGCTCCATCCCAGAAGAGATTCCACTGCGGATGCCCAGCATGAACTTCCGCCGGAGTGTGGCCCTCGAAGTCGCCGTGATCCCACTCGTTGAGGTCTGGATTAACGACAGCCGTTGCTTGCAGACCGGCGAGTGCGCAGGTCTGCAATGCACGCAGTAAAGGACTGGTGAGAACGTGGGCGAAGGCGACGCCCTGCAGTCGTTTCCCGAGCAAGCGGGCCGCATCCTCTCCGTATGGTGTCAGCGGGATGTCGGAGCGCCCGGTGTACTGACCGGAGAGCGACCAGGCAGTCTCGCCGTGCCGCATCAGATGAACGCGGAGAGTTTCAGGGGTGCTCATCAGCGGCATGGTAGTCCCCACGGCGGGCCGCCTGATTGCAGCGGATGCGATGCAGCAAGGCGCTTTGTGAGGCAGCCACCTGCGTTGCCTGACCGGCCCAGATTTCCAGCGCTGGCTGCTGAAGGGCGCGTGCAAAAGAGAATGCCAGAGCCCACGGCAGGCGCGATTTGAAGCGGACGTTCATGGCGTTCAAACGCAGCGTCGCGAGTTCGGCGGGCTGGCCACCGGATAGAAACGCAATGCCTGGCACGGCGGCAGGCACGGCTTGCAGGAGACAGGTCACCGTCGCATCCGCGATTTCATTCGCAGTGGTCTGCTCCGGGCATGCCAGGCCTGGGAGAACCATGTTAGGCTTTAAAATGATGCCTTCCAGCATCACACGCTGGGCATAAAGCTGGCTGAAGACCTCATGCAGCACCTCTTCCGTCACGGCACTGCACTGCTCCAGAGTGTGCGCGCCATCCATCAGGACTTCCGGCTCGACGACGGGGACCAGCCCCACCTCCTGGCACAAGGCGGCGTAGCGTGCCAGATCCAGCGCATTGGTTTCGATGCAGCTCTGGCTGGGCGTGCCTTCGCCGATGGTGAACACGGCGCGCCATTTGGCAAAGCGGGCCCCCAGTTCGGCATACTCCATGAGGCGTTCACGCAGGCCATCCAGGCCTTCTGTGATCTTCTCTCCCGGATGACCCGCCATATCCTTCAGCCCCAGGTCCACTTTGATGCCAGGCAGGATGCCGGAATCAACCAACACATTGACGAAGGAGGTCCCCTCCTTGGTGCGCTCACGAATCGTCTCGTCATACAAGATCGCGCCGCTGATGCCCGCGCTGAGTCCCGGCGTGGTGATGAGCAAGGCACGATAGTCGCGCCGCATCTCTTCATCCTGGGGAATGCCCAGCGCGGCGAAGCGCTTGTTGCACGTGGGCATGCTTTCATCCATCGCGAGCAGTCCTTTGTCGCCGGCCACGAGCGCGCTGGCGGTGTTGATCAGTGCCTGGGTGTTCATGGTGAGTGGTGCCATTGCCAGTTGCGAATCTCCGGCATGTCCTGGCCGTTTTTGTCGATGTAATACTTGTGCTCAACGAGCTTGGCTTTGAGCTGCTCCTTAAGGGCGTGGCCCTTGTCACCCGTCTGCGGCAGTCGGTCAATGGTATCCATCACGAGATGGAAGCGATCCAGGTCATTGAGCACCGTCATGTCAAAGGGCGTGGTGATCGTGCCTTCTTCTTTGTAGCCACGGACGTGAAAGTTGTCGTGGTTGGTGCGGCGGTAGGTCAGCCGGTGGACCAGCCATGGGTAGGCGTGAAAGGCGAAGATGACCGGCCTGGTCTTGGTGAAGAGCGCATCGAAGGCAGCATCACTCAATCCGTGCGGATGCTCGCTCTGCGGCTGGAGTTTCATGAGATCGACTACATTGATCACGCGGATTTTCAGCTCGGGCAAATGTTCCCGCAAGATGGAAACGGCGGCGAGTGTCTCCAGCGTGGGCACATCGCCACAGCAGGCCATGACGACATCCGGCTCCTCGCCATCCTCATTGCTGGCCCAATGCCAGATGCCGATGCCGTCAGCGCAATGTTTGGCGGCAGCGTCCATATCCAGCCATTGCGGCGCGGGGTGCTTGCCGGCGATGACCACATTGACGTAGTGCCGGCTGCGCAGGCAGTGGTCCATCACGCTCAACAGGCAGTTCGCATCTGGCGGCAGATAGACGCGCACGACAGATGCCTTTTTGTTCACCACGTGGTCGATGAAGCCGGGGTCTTGATGTGTGAAGCCGTTGTGATCCTGCCGCCAGACATGCGAGGCGAGCAGGTAGTTCAGTGAGGCGATCGGCTTGCGCCAGGCCAGCCCTGCCGTGACCTTCAGCCACTTGGCGTGCTGGTTGAACATCGAATCGACGATGTGGATGAAAGCCTCGTAGCAATTGAAGAGCCCATGCCGTCCGGTCAGCAGGTAGCCTTCCAGCCAGCCTTCACACTGGTGCTCGCTGAGCATTTCCATCACACGCCCTGCAGGCGCGAGGTATTCATCGTTGGCTTCGGTCGCGGCATCCCATTGGCGCTTGGTGGTTTCAAAGAGGGCTTCGAGTCCGTTCGAGAGAGTTTCATCAGGACCAAAGACGCGGAAGTTTTTCTGGGCGTCATTGAGCTTCATCACGTCCCGGAGGAAGGGGCCTAGCACATGCGTGTCGCCAATGCCGGGCACCCCAGGCGTGGGCACTTTCTCAGCGTAGTCGCGGAAGTCCGGCATCTGCAAATCGCGCAGCAGCAGGCCGCCGTTCGCATGCGGGTTGGCCCCCATACGCCGGGCACCTTGGGGAGCGAGGTCAGCGAGTTCCGGCCTTAGTCTGCCCAGTTCATCAAAGAGTTCTTCAGGCCGATAGCTGCGCAGCCAGTCTTCCAACAACTTGAGGTGTCCGGGATGTGTCGCGGGATCAGAAATCGGCACCTGATGCGCGCGGAAAGTGCCTTCAATTTGCAGGCCATCCACCCATTGCGGACCCGTCCAGCCTTTCGGTGAATTAAGCACAATCATCGGCCAGCGTGGCCTCGTCTGGCTGCCGCGCTCGCGCGCTTCGAGCTGAATGCGCTTGATCTCCGCAATCACGGCATCAAGCGTGGCCGCCATCGCCTGATGCATCGCCTCGTTGTCGTCCTGATATTCGACGAAATAGGGCGTCCAGCCGTAGCCGCGCATCAGTTGGTTCAACTCTTCACGCGTGATGCGGGCGAGCACGGTGGGATTCGAAATCTTGTAGCCGTTGAGATGCAGAATCGGCAGCACTGCACCATCTGTCACGGCATCCAGGAACTTGTTGGAATGCCACGCCGTGGCCAGCGGTCCGGTTTCCGCTTCGCCATCGCCAATCACGCAGGCGACGATGAGGTCCGGATTGTCAAACACCGCGCCAAAGGAATGGCTCAGCGAATAGCCCAGCTCACCGCCTTCATGGATCGAGCCCGGAGTCTCCGGCGATGCGTGGCTGGGAATACCACCGGGAAACGAGAACTGCAGGAAGAGCTTTTGCAGTCCCGATTCATCCTGGCTGATGTGCGGATAGACCTCGCTGTAAGTACCTTCGAGGTAGGTATTACCCACCACCGCCGGACCGCCATGACCCGGACCGGAAACGTAGATCATGTCGAGGTCATTCGCTTTGATGACCCGGTTCAAGTGCGCGTAAATGAAGTTCTGCCCAGGAGTGGTGCCCCAGTGCCCGAGCAGCATGTGCTTGATGTCCGTGAGCGCGAGTGGTCGCTTGAGCAACGGATTGTCGAACAGATAAATCTGCCCGACCGAGAGGTAGTTTGCCGCGCGCCAGTAGGCGTCGATGCGATGAAGGAGATCAGGAGAAAGGGTCGTCATTTTCATAGAGCGCCATCTCCACACAGGAGAGGTGCGCAATGCCTAGAGCCTGACCATCCGGTTAAATATGGGGCATAACCCTACTGTTTGAGTGAGCCAGATCACCCAAGCTCACGCATCCGCCGGACCTTCCGGCACTTCCGCGATGAACCGCTGCATGGCTGCCACCTTGGAACCAATGAAAAGCACGTTCATCAGATCGATCTGTTCACGCGTGGCGCCAGACGTGCGAATCTTCAAGTCCCCCGAGCCGAAGCCCAGGAGCCAGTGGCGAAAAATATCATCGCGATGCTTCTCCATTCCCATGCCCTGGGCGTTGTAACTGTTTGAGCCGGTGCCAAACAACATCTTGTGGGTGAGCTGCCCGGGCGTGACCTCCCAGTAGCTCAGGCGGTCAATGACAAACACCGTGAGGAACCAGGTCAGAAACAACAGCGTGGAGAACCAGAAATAGGCCCCCAGCGTGAGATGAATGGTGAGATGGCCGAACCAGTGGAACACCTCCTTCCACCAGCCGAGCCAGGCCAGCACCACCGCCAGCAGCGCGACTCCCAGGAGCACCACTCCCGACGCCAGACCGCGCACGGAGAAATTCGTGATCAGGATGATGAAGAACAGCGTGAGAAAGTAAAACACCCCGAGGTTGTTGTCGGGGTGCACCCACTCCAGCACCTGCCCGGCAGATTCCACGTGCTGCTCTTTCCCATGCCAGTAGGTGAGCGCCGCCATGACATAACCCACCACCCAGACCGGCCACCAGAAAAGCAGCGAGGAGTGGCTGTAGATGCGAATGCTGGTGGGACCATGCGGATGCTGCGGCACGGGCCTGGCCTCCACTCGCACGGGTTGGGCCTGAAGGTGGGCAGCGCTCGCTGCCGCGGGTTCGTCTGGTGGATTGTGCTCGTTCATGGTCGTTTGCTTTTCATGGAGTTTGTTATCTGCACTAACCCGTCTTTATCCGCAGGTGTGCCAGCAGGCCAGTACCTCCCAGCACAATTCGGATCGATCGCCTGGCCTTGGTTCCGAGGAATGATTTGCCCATGCCATCTTTGGCGAACCTACCGTTGAATCTAGACCTCTGCAAGACGCCGAATTGAGAGTGCTGGTAACCATGGTACATAGAGCCAGTTCGTCGTCAGCTTGACAAGCTGGTGAACACTGGCACATCGTTGAATCCTACCGACCGTGCCTGCCCTGCGCCATGAGGTGTAACCCTACCGTGGTTGGGGTCGGGTCGGGTGGGACAATCCACTTTGACTGCGCGCATGCCTGCAGGGCTTGATTTGACGGTGCGGCCAAGCATTCTGGACGACATGAGATGGCTCATAGCGACGCTAATGTACTCCTGCCTGCTTCTTGCATGCACTTCTTCCAAACAAGCAGAGGCGCACTTCCGCATGATGGGGCAGCTTTGCCAGAGCGCCGTGGCCAATGAGGACCGCCCCTCCGACTCCATCATTGACTCGGGCTTGGGTATCCAGAGCATGTATGTGAAGAGTATTGGCAGCGATTTCTGGAAAGCCTGCTCAGATGCTCGGCTGGCCGCCGGGGATCGACGAACGCGCAAAGAACTGAAGTCGTTACTGGAGCGCTACGGAGCCTCCGTCGCTCTGCTGGTGCCGATAAACGGTGACCTGCGCGGCGCTGAAGACAATGTCATCATCGATGCCTGGCTGGCTTCCGGCGGACGAACCACGGCCTATCTCAAGCGCCTAGCTGGCAACCCTCCCGACCTGCAGCGCACCACAGCCTTCCGGCGGGGCGTGCTGCGTGGGTACTAAAACTTGGTTGCAGCGGAGCAACTTGTAGAGACAGTGCGGAATGACCGTGACCTTGCCCGCCGCTTTGGAAACTTTCGTGAGCCAGAAGATCGCCTCGGGTCTGTATCGTGATGCGGACAAGGTGGTGGTGGAATCGTTGGGGCTGTTGCGGCAGGAGGAAGGCTGGAAGGCGGCAGCAGCAGCGAAGATCGACGAGGGACTCCGTGATCTGACGGCAGGCCGGGTCCTGACTGAAGAACAATCGCAGGCGCAAATGGCGGAGTTCAAGACTCGGTGGCGTGCAGGTGCATGAACGAGGTGGTTTACAGCCACGCCGCCCAAGGCGATCTGCAAGACATCTGGGCCTTTATAGCGGAGGAAAAACCCGATGCTGCCGATGTTTTAGAGGCGGACATCCGCGCTGAGGTGCAGCAACTGGCGGAGCTGCCATCGCTGGGCCATCGCCGACGTGACCTGACCTTGCATGAGCTGCGGTGATTTGCGCTGTAGGTGAGAGTATGCGCCGCGCTGATGCGACGGCACGCCTCCCAATGCGGTAGCTTCACCCTTTCAGGGTTGCGCAGCCGCACTCCAAAGACGCCGCGCCCCCCCCCGGCCCCACGTTCAGGTGGGTATTCACCCCATGGCAAACTCAGGCCCGGCATGGAATGCTCGCCAGCCCCATGCTTTCAGGTCACCCCTGCCCACTGCCACTGGATGACTGACACTTCTCATCCGCCCCCCCACCGCCGTCTGGCAGCAGGAAGGGGAAGGCGTGAGCCTGACTCTTGCGGGAGACTGGCTGCGCGAGGGGCCAGCCGTGAATGTCACGGGCACGGCACCAGATCGCGCGCCCTCCCGCTACCAGACGGCGGCGCTGGGTGCGCATGACTCCACCCTGCCGGCCTTTATTCTGGCGCACCTGCGCACGCTGAAAGCCACCGAGGGAGAGCAAGCTCCCGCGCCGCTGGAGGGACTCCCGGAAAATCTGCGCGCGCTGCTGCAACTCGCCCTGGCGGTGCCAGAGGAGGGCGATGCCCACCCGGAAGTGCCCCCTTCGTCACAACTGGAGAAGATGGGAAACCTCACCCTCAGCGCCTGGCATGGCTGCATCGCGCTGGTCGATTTCACCGGGCAGACGGTGCTTTCTCTCGGCCGCCTGGTGCGCGGCCGTGCGCGTTTCCGCAGATCTGATTTCTGGATGACGCTGCAGCAGTGCGGCGTGGAGGCACTGCCGATTGTATCACTCATCAGCTTCCTCATCGGCCTCATCCTGGCCTTTGTCGGCAATGTGCAGCTCGCGAATTTTGGGGCCGGTCTCTATGTCGCGGATCTGGTGGGCATTTCGATGGTCCGTGAAATGGGCGTGGTGATGACGGCCATCATCATGAGCGGCCGCACGGGCGCGGCCTTCGCGGCGCACATCGGCAGCATGAAGGCCAACGAGGAGATCGATGCGCTGCGCACCTTCGGCTTTGATCCCTTTGATTTCCTGGTGCTGCCACGGCTGCTGGCGCTGGTGCTGATGATGCCCCTGCTGACAGTGTATGCCAACCTCGTGGGTATCCTGGGCGGCATGCTGGTGGGTTCCTTTGCGGGCATCACTCCCGTGCTCTACTGGGCGGAGACAGTGGCCTCCCTGACCATGACCACCGCCTCTCTCGGCGTGATGAAGAGCGTCTTCTTCGGCGCGGCCATCGCCATCAGCGGCTGCATGCAGGGCATGCAGGCGGGCAATTCCTCTGCGGCTGTGGGCGAGGCCACCACGCGTGCAGTGGTCACCGCCATCACCACGGTCATCGTGCTGGACTCCGCCTTCGCCGCTATTTTCACCCTCATGGACATCTGACCATGGCTGCCAAAATCACAGTGAAAAGTCTGACCATGGCCTACGGCGACCAGGTGGTGATGCATGACCTCGATTTCGAAATTCAGGACCAAGACATCTTCGTCATCATGGGCGGCAGCGGCTGCGGCAAGAGCACGCTGCTGCGGCATCTCATCGGCCTGCGCGAGCCTGCCAAAGGCTCCATCCTCTACGATGGCCAGGACTTCACCGCCACCGCGCCGGATGAGCGCGGCCCGTTCTTCAAACGCTTTGGGGTCATGTACCAGTCGGCCGCGCTGTGGTCATCGCTCACGCTCGCGGAAAACATCGCCATGCCGCTGGAGGAATCCTCCAAGCTCCCGGCCAAAACAGTGCGCGATCTCGCCGCCTACAAGCTCGCGCTGGTGGGGCTCTCAGGTTTTGAAGACTTCTACCCCTCGCAGATCAGCGGCGGCATGAAGAAGCGCGCGGGCATCGCACGCGCCATGGCGCTGGACCCTGACATCCTGTTTTTGGACGAACCCAGCTCAGGGCTCGATCCCCTCAGCTCGCGCCGGTTGGATGATCTCATTCTCGGTCTGCGCGACAGCCAGGGCTCCACCATCGTCATCGTCACGCACGAGCTCGCCAGCATTTTCAGCATCGCCAACAACAGCATCTTTCTCGACACCGCCACCCACACGCAGGGAGCTTTGGGAAATCCGAGCGAGCTGCGCGACCATTCGGACAATCCCGCCGTGCGGCTGTTTTTGAACCGTGGCGACACACCCCCACCAAAGTCATGAGCAAAACCGCCAGCCCAACCCTCATCGGCATCTTCACCCTCGTGGGCCTGCTGCTCGCCGCCGGATGTCTCATCCTGTTTGGCGCCAGCCGCTTCTTTGAAAAGTCCAGCCGCATCATGCTCTACTTTGATCAAAGCGCCAATGGCCTGCTGGTCGGTTCGGAGGCGCGCTTTGGCGGTGTGCGCATCGGCCGCGTGGCCTCCATCCGTGTGCTCGTTGATTCGAAAGAGAACCGCAAGATCATCCCCGTCGTGGTCGAGCTCTCTGAAAAGGACCTGCGCTTTGTGGGATCGACCACCGGTGGCAGCATCGATTTCACCACCGATGAAGGCGTGCAGGCCGCCGTGGCCGACGGGCTGCGTGCGCGCATGAAGCAGCAAAGCCTGCTGACTGGGCAGATGTACATCGAGTTCGACATCGTGCCGGACAAGCCGGGCTTCATTTTCAAGCCTGAGCACCCGCCGCACTTCCCCGCCGTGCCCACCATGGGCACAGATCTCGACGCCATCATCTCGGGCATTTCGGATGGGTTGAAAAAATTCAATGACCTCGACCTCGCCACGATCATGAAAGAGCTGCGCGATGTTCTCTCCACCACCAAAACTCAAATCTCCGCGCTGAACCTGAAGGCGATCAACGACAACGTACTGGGCATCACCACGGACGTGCGTGCGCTCACCGGCAACAAGAAGCTCGCCAAGGCCATCGACACCCTGGATGAGTCGCTGAAAAGTTTTGATGAACTCACCAAGAAGGCCAACCAGGGCATCGATCCGCTGCTCAAGGACCTGGAAAAAATGATGCTGCAGGCCACCGCCGGTCTGGAAAAAATCAAAGAGGCCTCCGCCGACATCTCCAACGTCACCAATCCCCGCGCGCCCGTGCTGATGCGCCTGCAAAACATGCTGGAGGAGGCCGGGCGCGCCTCACGCGCCATCAAAGAACTCGCCGACGAGTTGAAACGCAATCCGAGCACGCTGCTGCGCGGAAAAGACCTGAACCCATGATCCTGCGCCACCTCACCTGCATCCTGCTGCTGCTGACCTTCACCGGTTGCAGCGTGCTCCAGCCCGTCAAAGACACCGCCATCCAGCATTTGCTGGATCCGCTGGTGCCAGACCGAAATCTCACCGCGACCCGGCCAGCCATGGCCATTGGCCGCCCTGCCCTGCCCGGCTACCTGGACTGCAGTCAACTCGTCACACGCGCCAACGGCACGCTCAAGGTGAGCAGGCGCGACCTCTGGGGCGAGCCGCTCGACACCGGCATCTCCCGCGTCATCGCCAGCAACCTCAGCCGTCTCACCGGCTCCATGAACATCCAGCCCGTGGAAAGCTTCACCACGCTGGATTACACCACGCTCCTCGAACTGAAGATCACCCAGTTTGAACCCGACGCCGCGAATGAGTTGATCCTGCAAGGCACCTGGAAACTGCAGCCCGTCACCGGCCAGGAAACCCCCACCCACTACTTCAGCCTGCGCCTCCCCGTACCCGCTGATCCGTCCGCCATGAGTGCGCGCGTCACGGCGATGAATCAGGCGCTGGAACAGCTCGCGCGGCAGATTGTGCGGGGGCGGTGAGACTGCAGCGGCCAATTTTAGCACATACTGTGTTTGCTCAAGCAAATCAGCGTTGCCCACCTGATGACAAACTTTACAGCCTGCCCATGTTCGGCACACGTGGGTAGATCATGTCACGGGTCTGGTCGTTCATCCACTTGCGCAGCGTGACTGATTTCAGTCCGAATATTTGGCAGATGTCAGCAAAGCGAGTACCGCCTCTCATCAGACGCCTTGCTTCGTCGCAGAGGCGCTGCCGTTCCTCAGGGGTATGGTTGGATTTGGCCATGGTAGTGAGGGGTAAGTTCAGCGGTTCAGCAGATGACGACGACGAAACCGAATGCCAAACAACCCGACAACCACCAGCAGCATGCGCGCAGGCTCTGGGGCAAGTAACACCGTGCTGATGGTGCCATTGGTGGTGAACTGACTGATGTCCCAGCCATAACCTGAGCCGCTGATGTTTGGTACGATAAAGCCGAGATTGTCATCGCCATTGCCCAGCAGGTAGCCGCTGTAGGAACTGGAGCTGTACTGGCTGGCAAACGTGACCGTCGAGAGATTCGACCAGTCCAGCACTTTGAAGGTCTGCACCGCAGTTGGGATGTACCCGCTGGCTGTGATCTGAAGGTTGCCATTGAAGAGCAGCGTGCCTGCGGAGAGGCCGTTGAAGCTTAGCAGATCACCCGTGCCACCCGGATTGATGCCGAGGATGACGCTGCTGCCGCTTTGAAAATTAAAGCTGCCGCTGCCTGACACGGGTGTGAAGCTCAGCGTGCCGTAGTTGCTCTGCGCGGTGCCATCGCCCGCCTGCACGGTGCTGCCGCTTTGGGCGGTGAAGCTGCTGCCATGCACAATGCCCGTGCCAAGGATGGTGCTGCCATTTTGCACGGTCACGGCTCCTGAGCCCGTAGTGCCCACACCCGCACTGCCAACCTGGAGCGCGCCTGCGCTCACCACCGTACTTCCGGTGTAGGTGTTGCTGCCGGTCACGGTGAGCGTGCCCGCACCTGCTTTGGTCAGACCGATGTTGTTGGCGTTGGCACTCACACCACCGATCGTTCCAGCATAGGTGGTGTTGCTCGCATTGCTCAGCGTCAAAGTCGAGGTGGTGGAAGAACCGCCCACGACCGCATTGCCCGTCCCGGTGCCGCTGACGAAGACTGTGGCCAGCGTCTGTGAAATGCCGTTGAGGATGAGTTGCGCATTATTAGCGCCGTCACCCAGAGCCAATGAGGATGCGGTAGGCAGCCGGTTGTCGCCGCTTGAAAGGATGATGGAGCCGCTGCGAAGCCATATGCCTTGGGTATAAGTGCTCACACCCGTGAGTAGGACCGAACCGGTGGCACCGTTTTTGTTCACCTGATAGTCCGCTCTGAATCCAGCTCCAGTCGGTGTGATTCCATTGGTACCCGTGTTCCCGCCGATCACCCCGTTGATGGTCAGGTCTCCCGTGGCCGTGCTGGCACCTGCAGCCACATTCAACTCATAACCATAGGTCCCGGCAGAGAAGTTCACAGTGGATGCAATGACCGAACCTGAGGCAGTATCGGCAACTGACAGGTGAGTGCTACTATAGTCGAAGCCCCCCAACACGGCACTGCCTGTGCCGTAAGAGCGGATGGTCGTCGGCGCGCCCGCAAGATTCAACGTGCTCGAAAAGACATAGGTTTGTCCACCATTGAGGTAGAGCCCAGTCGTGGCTGCCGTCCCCGCCCCGCTGATGGTCGCACCGTAGCTATACCCCCCAAATCCCACCCCCAGTTTCAGGGTACTGTCTGCTGCGACCGAATAAATCTTTCCCCCGCTGTTGCCGTTCACGATCAGGGTGGCCCCGCCTTCGACGTAGGCGGTGCCAGTGTAGGTGTTGGCTCCGGTGAGAGTCGTCGTGCCAGGCCCCGTCACGGTCAGGCCGGTGGCTGCGGTGTTGTTCGCGACGATAGCGGCAATGGTCAGGCCTCCCGCCGTATTGAAGTTGTTGATCACCAAGTCCGCGCTGTTGGCACCTTCCAGAGTGCCGCCGGTGATGGTCGTGGTGTTGGCACCTACCGCAGATGTGATGAGGATACCACCGCTGGTGATCACATTGGTTCCAGCAAGCGTGAGGGTGTTGGCCCCTGCCGTATTGAAGCGCAGGCTGTAGGTGGTCGAGCCTGAAGTGGGAGCAGAGCTCATGGTCACATCCGTGTTGTTGTTCACAGCCCAGGTGTCTGAAGTATAGGTGCCATTGAAGGACACCACGGCGGTGCCGGAGCCAGAGGCCCAGTCGGTCCCGTTCCAGGTCGCCCAGCCACCCAGTAAATTATTGGTTCCCACGTCCGTCGTCTTGATCGTGGAACTGCCGCCAAACTGAATCACTCCGCCGCCAGTGGCGGTGCGCTGTGATACGATGGTTTCATTGCTCGTGGTCGATCCATTGAAGATGAGCACGCCTCCCTGGGCGCGAATATTGCTCGCGCTGCCTGAAATATTGCCGTTCACCGTGACGGTTCCGGTCCCGCCTTTGTTGAAGTTCAGCGTGCTGGAATTGCCCGTGAGACCACCATTGATCACGGTGTCCGCGCCTCCATTAAACGTCACCCCCATGGAAAGGTTGGCGGTGGTCACGTTCGAAAGAGTCAGCGCACTCGTGCTGCTGCTCGCTGCGTTGTTGGTGAGGGTGCCGCCATTGGTGGTGGAGAAGTTGATGTTGCGGTTGCTAGTTTCACCAGCGCCGAGATAGCCTAGCGCGGAATTCGTCGCAATCGTGATGGCGTTCGCAGAGCCAAAGCTGCCATTGGAGCCGGTGTTGCCAAAGGCGGTGCCATAGAGCGTGCCCGTCCCGGTCAGACTGGTGCCCCCGCTGAAGCTGTTCGCCGTATTGAAGAGGAAGACATTGCCGCCGGAAGTCGTCTTGAGACTTCCAGCGCCGGAAATCACTCCGGTCAGGAACAAGTCCGCATTGCCACCGTCCACTGAAAGTGCGATGCCGGATCCGATGCTTGTGGCATTGGAGAGCAAGGCAGTCCCACCTCCAGAGATTGTTCCCAGGGTGGAGGATCCGCTGACCGTGAGCGCACCTGTGCCGAGCGCCGATGTATTGCTCACCCGCAGGGTGCCCGCAGAAAGAGTCGTGCCGCCGGAGAAGGAATTCACACCCGTGATGGACAACGAGTTGGCACCAGTCTTCGCGATGCCTCCCGTCCCGCTCACCACGCCGCCGAGACTGATATTTCCAGCACTTGCGTTGAACGTCTGCACCGCCGTCATGCTGAACGGGGCATTGATCGTTTCGAGCGACGTGCTGCTGTTGGTCACACTCCCGGTGAGCACAAAAGAATTGCCGGTGTTGACCGTGGCAGGAGTGGAACCGCCGATGACGTAGGCTCCGGCATTCGCGGTGAAGGTGATCCCGGAGAGGTTGAAGACGGAGCTTGTTAAATTGTTGTACAGGCTCAGACCTCCAGCACCGGCGACGTCGAAGATGAGAGAGTCGCCTGAAGCAGGGAGCACACTGCCCACCCAGTTGGTATTTGTCCCCCAGCCATTCGTGGCACCAGACCAGGTGATCGTGGCTGCCGGCAGGGGAACTGGAAGCAGGATGGTTACAATCAGCAGTAAACTGGCGCGACTCAGTAGCACGCCCAACCAAGCGGATGGCGAAATAGCTTTCATAGGGGGTGCCAACACCCAAGCAACCCACGCTCCAAGACCCTGTGCCAATCCCGCCAAAATAGTTGACTACTGGACGGATGAACCGACCAGTTAAAAATCATGAAGCGCGTCCGCCGTCAGAGCCTCGTGGAGGTCACCGCCGAACATTTGCGCAACGGCTTCCGCACTGGCCGCTGGCGCGGGCTGCTGCCCGGTGTTGTGGCATTGGCGGCCGAACTGGATGTCTCCAGAGACACGGTGCGCGCAGCGCTCCAACTGCTGGTGAGCGAGGGCAGCTTGCAGGACAACGGCGCGGGCAGATCTCGCAAGATCATGACGCGCCGCATTCAAAAAAAGCGCACCCTCCGCATCGCTATTCTGACGTCCGTGCCCTTTCTTGACGACAATTCGCGCACGCAACGCCTGCTCCTGGTCATCAAGAATGCGCTCGAAGCGGAGGGCCACGTCTGCCTCATCTGCGATCAAATCTCGTATCTCCTGCCCAACTGCGTACGTCGGATTGCCCGGCAGGTGGCGGCGACGGAGGCCGATGCCTGGATCGTCTATGAGGGCACGCAGGAGGTGCTGGGGTGGTTCGTTAAAACAGCCGTCCCGGCCCTGGCTCTGGGTGGTCGCATGCAGGACCTGCCCATGGCCAGTTCGCGCACGGACTTTGCGGTTGCCACCGAGGAGTGTGTCGATGCGCTGGTCGCGCTCGGGCATGCGCGCATCGTGTTCATCGCGCCGGAGGCCTGGCGGCATCCCACGCCTTCTCTCGCCGCCACTGCATTTCAGGAACGTCTCAAGCACCACGGCCTGCCTGCGACGGTTTACAATTTACCCGACTGGGAGCCAACCGCTGAAGGGTTTGAGAGTCTGATAAAGGCGCTCTTCTTTGCCACCCCGCCCACAGCCTTCATCTTCACCGAACCTTCCTACTGTGTCGGCGCACGCCTCCTGCTGGCAGAAATGGGCCTGCGGGTTCCTAGAGACGTCTCGCTCGTCACTATCGTACCAGATGCTGTGCTTCAATTTCAGCGGCCTGAGCTGGCCTACTATCAATGGCCTCCCTATGCTCATTTAAAGCGCATTCTTCGCTGGGTGAAAACGGTCCAAACTGGCCAGGAGGACAAGGAGGCCTACGTGGTCTATTCCAAGTTTGTCCCCGGTGGAACAATCGGGCCGGTGAAAAAGCGCTGAGCAAGCAACTCCGTTCTTCAGTCGAACCCGTGAGCGGTGTCATGCGCACCGTCCGTGATGGAAAGATGCTCGAACTTCGACTGAAACCGTGGTGTCGCACTGGGAAGTGAATACTGCACCTAGCCGACTTCGATATTGCCGTCCAAGACCGGAGCCTTTTCAGCGGCTGCCTTTTCCATCGCGCTCGGAAAACATTTTCCTGACGCGCCACCGCCTCAAGCTTCAGCATGCTGCCCTGGTTGCGTTCGCAGCCATGGACAAATACCTCCGCACCAAAATCACCAAAAAAGACTGCAAAGTCTTCTGGAAGCGCAGGCCGCCCGTGCGTTGTACTGGGCACCGCCATCCACCTCTGTCATGCGCCCTCTTCGCTATTCCATGCTCCTCCTCGTTCTGCTGACCTGCCATCTCACGGTGGCGCAGCCCCTCAGTGCCGATATTCCGCCTCCTGCAAAGCCCGCCAAGGAAAAGCGCCGCCTCGTACTGTGCAATGACGGCGGCTCGCTCGGCGCACCCGACCTGGAGGCACCCATCGGCATCGAAGGTCTCGTGCGCGAGGCCATTGATCCGCTGCGCGACACCATGGTGGACACGTTATACTGGCAGATCGGCGTGGACCCCTGGATGGGCACGGACACCCACCGCCTGAGCGACTGGTACCTGCACCGCACGAAAGTCGGCACCCTCTGGGGCTCAGACCGCGACAAGTTCAAGACCGCCTCCGAATGGCGCATCTATGAAAATGCGCACCAGATGATGGAGCAGGGCACCGATCCCGTGGCCGTCGTCATCGAGCACGGGCACAAGGCCGGGCTGGATGTGTTCGTTTCCTTCCGCATCAATGACGGCCACGACTCACGTCTGAAAGACGGCAGCAAAGACACCAACCTCGTACCCATGCGCCGCGATCACCCTGAGTGGTTGATCAGCGAAGACGGTTTCGCCAAATTTGAGTACAACTTTGCCGTCCCCGAAGTGCGCGCCTACACACTCGCGCTGCTCACTGAGGCTATCGCCAACTACGATCTCGACGGCTTCGATCTCGATTTCTGCCGGCAGCCCAAGCTCTTCAAAAAAGGCGAAGGTGCGAAGAACATCGCGCTCATCACCGACATGGTGCGAGCCATCCGCGCCGCGCTGGATGCGCGGGGCAAGGTGCTCGGCCGCAAGCTCCTTCTCTCCATGCGCGTGCGGCCGGAGCTGGATAAAATGCTAGACCAGGGCATGGACGTCGCCTCATGGATCACGGACAAGCTCGCGGACATCGTCATCGTCGGCGATCCCTCCGGCTGGAACTACCGCCTGCCCGTTGAGCAGTTCAAGGAGCTGGCCAAAGGCACCGGCTGCAAGATCCTCGCGCAAAATCTCTGCGCCTTCAAAGAAGAGCGCGGGCGCTCCGCCAGCGTGCTCTTTGGCGAGCGCGACTACTACAACACCGCGCAGTACCGCGCCGTGGCCGCGCTGCACTGGCAGGCCGGTGCGGATGGCATGTACCTGTGGAATCAGCACTGGATCAAGCATTACCGCGATGACACCTTTGACCGCCAGTCATGGAAGGAAATCGGCGATCCCGCCGTGCTCGCGCGCAAGGACAAGCACTACATCGTCGGCCCGCAGGGACGCGGCGGCCCGCTGCCGCTGAACCTCGCGCAAGCAGGAGACTCCGTGGAGCTCAACGTCGAAATCGCCGACGATCCCACCACCTCGCACGCTCAGGCCACCTTGCGCCTCATGATCGAACAGCTCACCACGCTCGATCACCTCGAACTCCGCCTCAACGGCACCTCCCTCGATCTCGCCTCTGCCAAAAAGCGCCTCAACTACAACGACTGCTGGCTCGACTTCGATGTTTCCAAGCTGATGAAGAAAGGCGGGAACGCGCTGGTGATGAAGTGCACCGTCCGCAATCCACATGTCATTGCTCCGCTGGCGGCACGGCGTGTCGAGGTGCTGGTGAGCGGGCTGGAGAAGTAGCGCGGCAGGAGCAGCGCAAGAAAGCTGCCCTGTTCCACTTTATCAAAACCACCCTCACCGCTGCCAAAGAATCCCCGCCGCTTCCAGCGGGACGGCCACACCCTCAAAGTACGGAACTATGCGCGCGGTATAATCCGCAGCAGCTCGGGCAGCAGAAACCACCACACGATAAAGATAGCTACCAGGGGAACCGGGCATGGGGTGCAGGCAGTCCATCGCGTGGCGTTCAGCAGGGCGGGCTGAGTTGCCGTCAGCGTAGAGTTCCACGCACACGGCTCCGGGGTTCAGCTCATTAAGATAGACCTGCACCTCAAACACATGCTCAGTATTGCGGGTGTCGGTTTTCATTTCACCGAATCTGAGCGCGTCCCAGTGGGCCTTCAGCTCCTGCTGCCAGACGGCGATCCGTCGGCCTCCGGCTCCTTGATCCGCCTTGCGTTGCAGATAACGGGCGGCGGCGGGGAGGTAATGCTGCTCGGTGTACTCACGCACGCTGCGGTCGGCGGAAAAGCGCGGGGTCAGTTGCGCCATGCTCTCACGCATCCGCGCGACCCAGGCGGTGGGAATGCCCTGGTCATCGCGAGCGTAAAACTCGGGAACCACCTGGTGCTCGAGCACCTCGTAGAGCATCTCCGCCTCGCCCCGGTTCCAGTCCGGGTCATGGCCATGTTCTTGCCCATCACCAATGGCCCAGCCGAGATCAGGCGCAAAGGCTTCCGCCCACCAGCCATCCAGCTCGGAGAGATTGAGGCCACCATTGACGAGCACCTTCATGCCGCTGGTGCCGCAGGCCTCCCAGGGCCGCTCGGGAGTGTTCAGCCACACGTCCACCCCCTGCACCAGGTGCTCGGTCAGGTGCATGTCGTAGTCACTGAGGAAGACCACATGCGGGCGGACTTCGGGGCGATGAATGAACTGCACCCATTCCTGAATGAGCGCCTGTCCCGCCTGATCTGCCGGATGCGCCTTGCCAGCGAGAATGAGCTGCACCGGCCGCTGCGGATTCGTCAGCAGGCGCAGCAGCCGCCCGGGGTCCTGCAGCAGTAGGTTGGGCCGCTTGTAGCTGGCAAAGCGCCGCGCAAATCCGAGTGTCAGCACATTCGGATCAAACAACTGCCTGGCCGCATCCACCGCAGCAGCAGCAGCCCCCGAGGCGGCCAGTTGTCTGGACAGGCGCTCGCGGGTAAATTCCACCAGCGCCTTGCTGCCCGTGGTGCGCAGCTTCCACAAGCTGGCTGCGGAGACCCGGCGCATGTCCTGCTCCAGCGTGGGCGTCATGCCCAACCAGCGGTCTTTGCCGCAGGCCTGCGTCCACAGTTCGTCAGCGGCCGCCGAGTCCCAGCTCGGCATGTGCACGCCATTGGTCACATGCCCCACCGGCACCTCGCCAGCGGGCCAGTGGGGAAAGAGCGGCTCAAACAGATGGCGGCTGACCTGGCCGTGCAGTTGACTGACCCCATTCACCGCGCCACTGCCACGAATGGCAAGGCAGGCCATGTTGAAGCTCTCCGTCGCGTCATGCGGATTCACCCGCCCGAGCGCCAGCAGCTCTTGCAGCGGGAGTTGCAGCTTGTGCTTTGCATAGCGGCCAAAGTATTGCTCAATGAGCGCCGGGGCAAAACGGTCAAACCCCGCCGCTACAGCGGTGTGGGTGGTGAAGAGATTCCCCGCCCGCGTGACCGCCAGGGCCGCTTCAAACGGCTGCCCGCTCCCCTGCATGAATTCACTGGCCCGCTCCAGCACGGCAAAGGCGGCGTGCCCTTCATTCAGATGACAGACCTCCGGGTGGAGGCCCAGTGCCGTGAGCAGCCGCCAGCCACCGATGCCGAGCAGCATCTCTTGTTTGAGGCGCAGCTCCGGGCCGCCGCCATACAGCTCGCTGGTGATGCCACGGTGCGCGGGAAAATTGGCCGCGTCATTGCTGTCCAGCAGATAGAGCTTCACCCGGCCCACCTGGACCTGCCAGGCGCGCAGCCAGACCGAGTAACCCGGCAGGGCGATCTCCAGCCGCAGCCAGTCACCGTTCGGCTGGCGCAGCGGGGTGATGGGCAGTTGCCCTGGATCGTTGTACGGGTACAGCGCCTGCTGTGCACCGTCCTTGTCGATCTCCTGCCGAAAGTAGCCCTGCTGGTACAGCAGCCCCACGCCCACCACGGGCAGTCCCAGATCGCTGGCGGCTTTGAGCTGGTCTCCCGCCACATTGCCAAGACCTCCCGAATAAATAGGCAGCGCCTCGCTCAGCATGAACTCCATGCTGAAATACGCAATGCAGCTCAGCGTGGACTGTGGATGACGCTGCTGAAACCATGCGCTGGTATTTTCTGTCTCGCGCTTCTCCAGCAACAGTGCGGCAATCTTTTCACGAAAGGCCGGATCTGCCAGCACCTGCTCAAGCTGATGCCGCGAGACGGTCTGCAGCACCACCCAGGGATTCTGCGTCAGCTCCCAGAGCTGGGGATCGAGCAGCCGCCAGACCTCGTCGGCACGGTGGTTCCATGACCAGCGCAGATCCAGAGCCAGCTCGGCCAGGGAGTCAAAGCCTGGCACGTCCGTGGGCAGCAGGCTGTAGTTGTGGTGCGGGGCGGGTGCGGGGTTGCTCATGACACAGGTGAGGTCTTGGCGGGTGTCAGTTGGGGTCGCCTTCGTTACGCCATGCGGCCATGGCTTCGGCTTCGGTTGGGGTATGGACGGGGGCGTCGCGCGCATAGCTTTCAGCTCCTGCGCTGCGCTCCAGCTCAGCCACCTGCGCCAGTCGTCGGCGATGACGTTCTTCGCCGCTGAAGCGGGCGGTGAGAAAGGTCTGCACCAGCTCCAACGCCAGTGCGTGGCCCAGCACCTGCCCGCCGAGGCAGATCAAGTTGAGGTCGTCGTCCTCCACACCTTGATGTGCGGAGAAGTTATCATGGATCAGGCAGGCACGCACACCGGGCACTTTGTCTGCGACCACCGCCGCGCCCACACCGCTGCCGCAGATGGCCACGCCGAGAGCCACACTGCCATCTGCCACAGCATGGGCCAGCGGCACGACATACTCGGGGTAGTCATCAGTGGTATCCGGTTTGCGGTCACCGAAATCAACCATCTCATGGCCGGCTGCGCGCAGCGTTTTGATGAGGTATTCTTTCAGCTCAAAGCCACCGTGATCAGCGGCGATGCCGATGCGCAGAGGCTGGTATTTTGTCGTGGCAGGTGTGTTGTGCATAAGGGTGGTTTTCTGGGGTTAGATGGCGAGACGTGGGTACAAACGGGCGCCGATCAGCACGAGGATGATCGTGGTCACCAGGATGACGGCATAGTCCACCCCCAGACCCAAGACGCTGCTGCCGCCCGCCAGCATGGAGGAGCGCAGGGCATCGACGACGTAGGTCAGCGGATTCAGATGCGACGCCATTTTCAGCCAGCCCGGCATGATGTCGGTGGGGTAGATGGCATTGCTGGCAAAGAACAGTGGCATCGTCAGCACCTGCCCCACGCCCATGAAGCGCTCGCGTGTTTTCACGATGCAAGCGATCACCAGCGAGAAGGTGGCAAACAGCGTGGCGGCGAGGATGACGATAAGCAGCACATTGAGCAGCGCCAGCGGGTGCCAGTTCAGCTTCACGCCAAGCAGCAACGCGAGCAGATACACGACCACCGCCTGCGACAACGTGCGCATGCCAGCAGAAAAGCCTTTCCCCAGCACCAACGCCGCACGTGGCGTGGGACTGGCCAGGAAGCGCTGCACGATGCCGAGATCCCGCTCCCAGATGACATTGATGCCGTAGAAGATGGCCACAAACAGGACGCTCTGCGCCAGGATGCCGGGCGCGATGAAGTCGAGATAGGGCATGCTGCCGGTGTGCATGGCACCGCTGCGGGCAAACACCTGGCCGAAGATGAGCAGCCACAGCGCGGGCTGCAGCGCACGCGTGATGAGCTCGGTGAAGTCGTGCCGCAGTTTGCGCAGCTCAAACTCGGTGATGACGAAGGTCTTCTCGAAGAAGCCGAGCACAGGTTCGATGAAGGTGGCGTTCATAGATGTGAAAATCAGCCAAGACGCTGTGCCGTTGCGCGCTCGCTCGCCACATTGCGAAAGGTGCCGCCGCCTTCCAGCGCGGTGCCGGCATAGTGGGTGAAAACTTCATTGAGCGTGTGTTTTCCACCACCAAGCGAAACCTCCAGCTCCTTGATGGTGCCCAATGCCGCCAGCTTGCCGAGGTGCATGATGGCGATGCGGTCACAATGGCTCTCCGCCTCCTCCAGGTAATGCGTGGTGAAAAAGAGCGTGGTGCCGTATTGGGTGCGTAGATTGACCAGATGCGCCCACACCGCATCTCGCGCGATAGGGTCCAGCCCAACGGTCGGCTCATCCAGAAACAGCACCTGCGGGCGGTGCAGCGTGGACTGCGCGATCTCCAGCCGGCGGATCATGCCGCCCGAGTATTCGCTGACCAGACGGCTTGCATCCGCAGAGAGGTTCATGAACTCCAAGGCCTCAAGAATGCGCGCCTGCCGCTCGCTGCGTGGCAGGTCGTAGAGCTTGGCAAAGATGAGCAAGTTTTCATAGCCCGTGAGCGAGCCGTCCACCGAGACGCCCTGCGGCACATAGCCGATGGCACGGCGCACCTCATACGCCTGCGTGGCGATGGAACAGCCCGCCACCCACGCCTCGCCTGCCGTGGGTGGCAGCAGCGTGGTGAGCATCTTGATCGTGGTCGTCTTGCCCGCGCCATTAGAGCCGAGCAGGCCAAAAATTTCACCCGCATTGACGGACAGCGTCAGCCCATCCACCGCGATGAAGGTGCCGAAGAGGCGGGTCAGGGACTGAATCTCAAGGATGGTCTTGCTCATGGAACAGTAGGCGGGTGGGTTGAATCAGACATTTGAAGGGCCAGCGTTTGGCACATCACTGTCGTGGGGTTCCTTCGGCTCCGGTTCCAGTTCGGGTTCGGGTTCGCCGCTGAGATCATGTTTGACCGCCTCCTCGTCGAATGTTCCAGCATCCGGGGAAACTTGGCCATCCAAGGCCGCCCGCTCCACCGCACGCACGCACCATCTGCCGCGCGAATCCTTGCCGATGACGGTAGGATTGGCAGCCGCTCCAGGTTTCGTCACGGATGGAGTGTTCACAACTCGATGCATCGCCTGTGGGACAGTGCGATTGCCATGGGGTGTTGTGCTACCGCTGGGGGTGCCCAGGGTCAGAGAGGGCCATGGAAGATGTGGTTCCCGGCAGGATTGGAACTCAAGGAAGCAAGGCTTTAGATGTTTGGCCCGCACGCGAAAGGACTGAACACAGCATCCGCAGCATGACGGCCATTCAATCCGTCCAAAATTTTCATTCAGCCCAGCTTCACCACCATCTTGCCGATGTTCTGACCGGCGAAGAGGCCGAGGAAGGCGCTGACAGCGTTTTCAATGCCACACACCACGGTCTCCTTGTGCTTGAGTTTGCCGGCTTTGAAGTAACCGCCCACTTCCTGCTCAAACTCAGCCTGATGTTCCAGCCAGTCACGCACGAGCAGTCCTTTCATCGTCAGCCGCTTGGTGGTCATGTTGAACAGATTGCAGGGGCCGGGCTTCGGCTTCTCGTTGTTGTAGCCTGAAATACCACCGCAGGCGATGATGCGGCCATGCGGACGCAGGGAGGAGAGCGCGGCTTCAAGAAATTCGCCGCCGACGTTGTCAAAATAGACATCAATTCCATCCGGTGCCTCCACCTGGAGCTGCTCCACCACCGGGCCGGCCTTGTAGTTGAAGGCCATGTCAAACCCGCACTCTTCGCGCAAAAAGATGACCTTCTCGATGGAGCCAGCGGAGCCAATAACGCGACAACCCTGCAGTTTGGCGAGCTGTCCTGCCACACTCCCGACCGCCCCCGCAGCGCCGGAGATGTAAAGGACATCTCCCGCTTTGACCTCTCCCAGCTTCAGGCCCGCCCAGGCCGTCATGCCAGTCATGCCGAGCGCGCCGAGATAGACCGAAAGCGGATGCACATCGCGGCTGACGTGATGCAGTTCTTTGGGCGTGGCAATGAAGCACTCGCGCCAGCCATAGTTGGAAGTCACCACATCACCCGGCTTGAATTCGGCGGTGCTCGATTGGACGACCTCTCCCACAGCCCCGCCTTCCATGGGCTGGTTCAAGGCAAAGGGTGGCAGATAGGACTTCCCATCGTTCATGCGGCCACGCATGTAGGGATCAACCGACAGGAACAGATTGCGCACCAGCACCTGCTGCTCCTGCAGCGGCTCCAGTGTGGATTCGGTGATCTTGAAGTCACCCGCCACCGGCAGCCCTTGTGGACGGGAGATGAGGTGGATTTCACGGCTGGTAGTTTGTGACATGGGGGTAAAGGGGCCTGCTTTTTGTAAGGACTCCAGACACTGGGGAGCACCGCAGGACTTTTCCCTGAACGCCCAACCTTCACCATGGGGTGTTGTCCCACCTTTGGTCTTGGCTGTGGGAAGCCTGTGCGAAGAAAGTCATCACCTGGACCAGGAAGGGTGAAATCGCCCAGCACTCTTTCAAAGCCTGCAGCACTGCAACAGCCACTAAACCGGGCGTGGCAAAGTGGGGTGACACCCCATGGCTCCCGGTCCCATCCCCCGCGCAGCTTGCGGGGAAACCTACCAACGCGGCTTTCATCCCAAGAAAACCAATTCTCAGACAACATCCACACACCCACCCCATGAAAACAACACTAACAAACACCCTGGCAGCGCTGAGCGTGGCCCTCCTCGTCAGCTTCACCATCGTCAGTTGTACGAGTTCCCGTAACAGCACGACGGGCGGCTATCACAACATTGGAGTCGGCCCCAAGGACAACGCACCGATGCCGGATGCCAACATGCCCTCCAAAAGTTAATTGAGTGGCCAGCGCGCGGTGTGAGCTTTCAATACACACACCGCGCCGGCCGCACAGACCACCCTTCACCCAAAGGTAGAGTCTGCCTGCGGTTGGCATTGCCCCCTTCCAACGCGCAAAAGCAGCCGCATGCTTGCACATGCGACTGCGTAACTCCTTCACCTCAACCAAAGCATGAATGACGCAGACTTCGACTGCATTACTCAAGCCAGGCCCATTTCACCGTGATCTGGTTGTCCACGGAATACACGCCTGGTGCGGCCCAGGCGACACGCTCTGCCTCCTCCTTTTCCGCGTAATTGCGGACCTTGCCAGTGAGCGTGACTTTGTTACCGGAAGTCTCTACCGTGATTTTACCGGCATCGAGCAGGGCGTTGCGCTCGAAGGCGGATTTGATGTCGGCATCAATCTTGTCGGCGCTCAGCTTGGGCTTGATCACAATCTGGTTGGAAACGCCTTTGACACCCATGACATCTTCCACGGCCTTTTCGGCATCGTTTTTCTGATACCACCACTCCACTTCGCCTTCGAGGGTGATCCAGCCATCACGCACGGTGGTTTGCACCGCGTCGGCTGGCACAGTGGCAGACCAGCGGATCTGGTTGGCGGCAGCAGCGGCGATGTCGCCATCATTGCGGCAGTAGCCGTCCAGCAGCTTCACTTGGATGTCGTCGGCCAGGGCAGTCACGCCTGCCACCCGTTTCGTGGCACGCACCGCATCCCATTTTTCACTGTAGCTCGTGGCAAAGCCATTCAGGGTCACTGTGCCGTGGTTGACGAGGACGCCGATGTCGGTGCTCCGCACATTGGGCTCAAACTTGAGTTCTGAAAGGATGTCGTTCTTCAGGTCCGCATCACTTTTTTCGATGGTACTTTTCATGGTGTTCGTTGGCTGGTTGTATTGGGATTGTAATCCGGGTTGGATGACTGGTGGACTTTGGCTTTGCGGCTATGAATCACCATGGGGTTAAACCCCACTCTGCGCGGTGAGGCAGTTGCTGTTCACTCCTTTGCCTGCGGCGGCTCGCTGGCGGTGATGTCTTGATACGCGTGGCGGATCTCCTCGACGTGCTGGCGGTAGGCTGTGCCATCGCCGAAATCGACGAAGTTTTTATACCGGCTGTGCTCGCACTTCACACACCCGGCATGCTTGATGGGGCACCAGTGCTGCTCGGTGCGCGCGGCCATCTCGGAGAAGTAGGCGAGGATGCCGTTGGCGTAGGCGCAGTATTCGCAGTTCAATTTCTCAAAGAAATTGAGATAGCCCAGATGATGCCGGTCAAAGGCCACGTATTCACACCGCCGCACCTGCGGGATGCCGTAGATCGGGAAACAGATGGCCTGATAGATGGAGCCCACCAAATCCAGCACCACGAGCGGCACCAGGCACAGCCAGATGAGCGGTCCGGTGAGTACCACGAGGAAGGTCGAACTGGTCAGGTAGCGATGAATGCTCAGGCGCAGCTTTTGGTGCTCGGCCTTGGCTGCCACCGTAAACTCGACCCGCTTTTCGTGGATCTGGTAACAAAATTTCGCCTCCAGTTTTTTGGCTTCGTGGGCCGCCTCATTTTCCAACTGACGAATTTGTTTGCGCAAGGAATCGAGCCGCTCGTTCATGACAACCATCCGGGTTTGAATGCCTTCACAGGGTCAGTAAGGCCGCTCTCATTGGGCGTATCGTTGTCGCGGGGTGCCTTCGGCTCCGGTTCCTGCTCGGGTTCGCCGCTAAGTTCTTGTTTGGCCATTTCCCAGTCTGACTTACCCGCATCCTGGGGAGCACGACCTTCCAGGGCCGCCAGCTCCACCGCACGCTCGCGCAATTGCTTGCGCGAGACCTTGCCAGTGGCGGCAGGACTGACATCTGAGACACCTTCCATCAGTAAATAGGCTTTCATGGCCAGATGCTCGTCCCGGCAGCAATGCGGTGGCCATGGGATGTTGTCCTACCTTTGGCGCATTGTATCGTGTTTGAGCCGAATAGGTGTCATGAAATCCACCGCGCGAGGCCAAAGGCAATGCCTGCCGCCAGGCTGCCGATCAAGGCGGTCTGCCAGGCGCAGCGGAAGCCGGAGATGCCGGTGAGGCGGCCCTTCACAAAGCCAAACACCGCCAGCGCCAGCAGCGTCACACCAATGGAAACGAGCAGCGCCTGATTCAGATCCTTGTGAACCATGTAGGGCAGCAGCGGGATCAGGCCGCACAAGACATAGGAGCCGCCAATGGTCAGCGCGCTATTCAGCGGACGCTTGGGGTCTGGAGCTTGCAGGCCCAGCTTGAACCGCAGGATGAACTTCCGGCAGGCCTTGGGTTTGCGGTGCAACGCGGTGGCCACCAGCGCCGCCTCACCTTCCGTCACACCGTAAGGTTTGAGCAAGTCGAGGATCGGTGTGGCAGCAGGCCCGGGCGCTTTCGGCAGGGGCTTCTCCTCGCGCAGGATTTCGCGCTCATAGCGTTCTGCTTCGTCCGTGGCCGCGATGTAGCCGCTGAGGCCCATCGCCAGCGCACCCGCCACAATTTGAGCGAGTCCGGCAGTGACGACGATGTGCGCCGAGTCAATGGCCCCTGAGACCCCGGAGGCAAGCACGAACGGCACCGTAAGACCATCCGCCGTGCCAATGATGATGTCACGCACGGTGCCACTCGCGATGTACGAGTTGTCGAAGTGCAGTTGCGGCAGCATCGAGGCGGTTTTCCCTGCCCTGCCAAGGGACCGAGCATGAGGATTGATGCGCATTTGGCTTTCAGCATCGTGTCATAGCCGCCCTCTGCCTATGGGGCAATGACCCCGGTACGACTTGAACTCGACGACCCAGTATTACTGAGACGCAGTTCCACCGGACTATTTCAGATGCTCCGCGAGTATCCTTGTGCCTGCACCTACTCCTTCGTCACCGCTTCATCCAAGTTGAGCAGCATGAGGCACAGGCTCGTCCACGTGGCGTGCTCGGTGGCGTCGATGGATTCATCCCGCTTTGATTCCCCCACAGCCAGCAGCTTGAGCGCCGCCGCACGGTCTGCCGCCTGCTGCTGCCGCAATTTGCCAAGCTGTGTCTTGAGCAGCACAGCCTCCGCCTTGGATGGCTCACGGCACGTGACCATCCGAAACGCCTGCGCAAGCGCCGCATCCTCCTGCCCACGATTCGCCAACAGCACACGCTGCGCCAACACGCGGGCGGCTTCGACGTAGGTCACATCGTTCAAGGTCACCAGTGCCTGCAGTGGCGTGTTGGTGCGGGTGGCTTTGATCACACAGGTCTGCCGCGCCGAATTGTCGAACAGCATTGTCGGGCCCACGATGCGCCGCCAGAAGATGTACAACGTGCGGCGGTAGAGCGCATCGCCGTGATCCTGCACATAGCTCTTTTTGCCAAACGTCGCCTCCTCCCAGATACCCTCGGGCTGGCAGGGTTTCACGGCTGGGCCACCGAGCTTGTCCTGCAGCAGACCCGCGACAAACAAGGCCTGGTCCCGCAGCATCCATGACGGCATGCGAAAGCGCGGCCCGCGTGCGAGGTAGCGGTTCTCGGGATCAAGCTGTGCATCTTTGATCTTCGACGACTGCTGATAGGTTTCGCTCGTCACGATCAAACGCAGCAGCGCCTTCACATCCCAGCCGCTGTCGATGAACTCGGCCGCCAGCCAGTCGAGCAGTTCGCGCTGCGGTGGCTCCTCGCCCTGCAAACCGAAGTCCTCCGCCGTCTTGACCAAGCCGACGCCAAAGAACGCCTGCCAGAAGCGGTTTACCGTCACACGCGCAGTCAGCGGGTTGTCGCGGCTCACGATCCACTCGGCTAGGCCCAGGCGGTTGCGCGGTGCGTCGGGTTTCAGTGCGGGCAGGCTCGCGGGCACGTTAAAGCTCACCTTGGTCGTGCTGGCTTTGTCATATGCACCCTTTTCCAGTGCAAAGGTCTCACGCGCCTTGGCTGCAGTGTCCATGACCATCACCTTGGTGACGTTTCCCTGAGCGGCGGTGCGTGCCTTGAGCGCGTTGAGCAGTTTCTGCAAACGGTCGGCATAGTCCTTGTCGTTGAGCTTGTTCAATTGAGCGATACATTCGAGGAGGTTGTCCGCGCTGCGTTTGTCCGGGGCCTGGCGCCCGAGAAACTGCGTGAGTTTGCCGGGATACCCTGCCACCAGCGGCACCTTCGTGCGTTCTTCACCGGGCGCTTTGCCAAAGCGCGTGGTCTCGTACTCGTTGATGTCTTTGACCACCTGGCCAAATGCCGTCTCAGCCACCGCCAGACGAGCCTTCTCCTCGGCCGTGGCCAGATCCAGCGCCGGAGCCGCCTGCCCGCTGCGCGCAATGCCGTCCTCGCTTGTTTGGTTGAAGACATCGTAGAGACCATAGTAATCTCGCATCGTCAGCGGATCGAATTTGTGATCGTGGCACTTTGAGCAGCCCATCGTCAGCCCCAGCCACACGGTGCTGGTCGTCTCCACGCGGTCCATCACATTCTCCACCCGCGTCTCTTCGGCGATGCGTCCGCCTTCGCCATTGATCATGTGGTTGCGATTGAACCCCGTGGCCAGCTTTTGCTCCGGAGTTGCATTGGGAAGCAAATCGCCGCCTAACTGCCAAACGGTGAATTGGTCATAGCGCATGTTGGCATTGAGCGCCTTCACCACCCAGTCACGCCACGGCCACATCGTGCGCTCGGGATCGCCCTGGTAACCGTTGGTGTCCGCATAGCGCGCCGCATCCAGCCAGTCCCAGGCCCAGCGCTCGCCGAAGCGCGGCGAATCCATGAGGCGCTCCACCGTCTTCGCGTAGTCTTCCTTCAGTGCGTCCGCCGTCGGCGGCAGCCCGGTGAGGTCCAGCGAGACACGGCGCAGCAAGGCCGCTGCATCGGCACGTGGTGAAGGCCTCATCCCCTTCTCCGCCAGCTTGGCCCGCACAAAGGCATCGATGGGATGCTTCGCGCCCACCTTCGGCACCTGGGGCCGTTCGATGCGCTTGAAGGCCCAGTGCGTCCCCCACTTCGCCCCTTCGTCGATCCACTGCTTGAGCAGTTGCTTCTGCGCATCCGTCAGCGTGCGATTGCTCTTCGGCGTGGGCATCACCTCATCCGGGTCCGTGCTGAAGATGCGTTCAATCAAGGAGCTCTCATGGCTCTTGCCAGGGCGGATCGCCGTCACACCGTCCCTCACCGCTTTCGCCTCTTTCTCCACATCCAGCCGCAGGTCGCCTTTGCGCTCCTTCGCATCCGGGCCGTGGCAGAAGTAGCATTTGTCCGAAAGGATCGGCTGAATGTCGCGCGAAAAATCAATCGCCGCCGCAGGTAGGGCGGCGCTAAGACTGAGGAGAACGCAAATGACACGCATGGTTGGACGGAATGAGCATACGATGTCCGCAGGTTCAGTATTGCCAAACATGCATGGCAGAAACTAGCATGCAGAAAATGCACATCCCAACCCTCATCGAGCGCAAGCGCGACGGCGGCGTCCTCTCCACTGAGGAAATCCGCTTTGTCATCACTGCCTTCACGCGTGGGGACATGCCCGATTACCAGATGAGCGCGCTCGCCATGGCCATCTTCTTCCGCGACATGACGACGGAAGAAACCGCCGCGCTCACCGAGGCCATGCTGCACAGCGGCTCCATGCTGCTGTGGAACGACCACGATCCCCTGCGCGTGGACAAACACAGCACCGGCGGCATTGGCGACAAAACCTCGCTCATCCTCGCCCCCCTGCTCGCCTGCGACAACCTGTGGGTGCCTATGATCTCAGGTCGCGGCCTCGGCATCACCGGCGGCACTTTAGACAAACTCGAAAGCATTCCCGGCTTCCGCACGCAGCTCAACGAGGTGGAGATTCACAACGTCATTGACCGCATCGGCTGCGTCATGGTTGGCCAGACCGCCGGCATCTGCCCAGCGGACAAAAAACTCTACGCTCTGCGGGATGTCACCGGCACCGTGCCGAGCGTGCCGCTCATCACCGCGAGCATCATGAGCAAGAAACTTGCCGAAGGTCTGAACCGCCTCGTGCTGGATGTAAAGTACGGCTCCGGTGCCTTCATGAAGACCCAGGAGCAGGCCCAACGCCTCGCGCAAAGCCTCGTCACTGTCGGTCAGGCCATGGGAGTTCGCTCCAGCGTGCGCTTGAGCGAGATGAACGAGCCCACGGGCGAGGCCGCAGGCAATGCGCTCGAAGTTGCTGAATGCGTGCGCTGCCTCAAGGGTCAGGGCCCGCAGGATCTGGAGGACATCGTGCTCGACCTCGCCTCCGCCGTCTCCATTTCATCCCGCGCCGATCTCGCCGCCATGCTGCACCGTGGTGATGCGTGGCGGAAGTTTCAAAAAATGGTCGCCGCCCAGGGTGGCAACGTGGACGCGCTGGAAAAGATGGCCACCGTGCATCGTGCGCCCTTCATCGGCGAACTCAAAGCCACCGCCAGCGGCACACTCACACGCATGGATGCAGGGGGCATCGGCCAAGCAGTGCTCGAACTCGGTGCGGGCCGCTCCAAAGCCGCCGACGCCATCGACTTCGCCGTCGGCTGCGATCAAATCGCCAAGACCGGCACCCAGGTGCGCGCAGGCGATGTGCTGCTGCGCGTGCACGCCCGCACGAAAGGCGCGCTGTTTCGCACGCTCGACATTTTGCCTCATGATATCGACATCGTCTGACGTTTGTTTCTCATGAACCGCCGCCGCTTTCTCCAGACCACCACAGCCGCCGCACTGCTGCATGAATCCGTTCAGGCCGCACCGCCTGCCACACGCATCATCGACACGCACACGCATTTCTATGATCCTACCCGCCCCGGCGGCGTGCCGTGGCCGACCAAAGGATCGCAATTGTACCGCACCGTGCTGCCCGCCGACTGGCTTGCCGTGGCAGCGCCGCATGGGGTTAAAGAAACCGTCATTGTCGAAGCCAGTCCGCTGGTGGAAGACAACCAGTGGATTCTCGATCTCGCCTCCAGGGAGAAGAGCATCGTGGGCTTCGTCGGTCACCTCGATCCCGGTGCGGAGTTTGCCGGCCACCTGGAACGCTTCGCTGCCAATCCCATCTTCCGCGGTGTGCGCTGGAGTGGCGCATTCCTGCAAGATGCCGCGAAACAAGAGTCCGTCCTTGCCGGAGCCAAGCTGCTGGCCAAGCACGGTCTGGAGCTGGATTTGAACGGTGGTCCCAGTTACCTGCCCCACGCCGCCAAGCTCGCCGCCGATGTGCCCGATCTGCGCGTCCTCATCAATCACCTCGGTGCCTCCGGCGATCCCCAGTCCCTGCGCCATGAATGGAAGGACAACATCCGTGCCATCGCTAAACTGCCGAACGTCTTCATGAAAGTCTCTGCCCTCGTCGAGCAGGTGACGTGCGACTACGGCCAGGCCCCGCGCGACACCGCCTACTACCAGCCCATTCTCGACCACCTCTGGGAAACCTTCGGCCCCGACCGCCTCATCTACGGCAGCAACTGGCCCGTCTCCGACAAAGGCGCCCCCTATGACGTCGTTTTCAAAATCGTGGACGAGTACTTCCGCACCAAAGGCCCGGAGGCCTGCGAGAAGTACTTCTGGAAGAATTCGAAGGCGGCGTATCGGTGGGTGGAACGCGGTTGAGCCCTGCTCCCTTCTCCCTCCGACTCTCATCCATGCAAATAAACCGATTTAAAAAGTGCTTCCTCCATGGCGTTTTCGCCGCCTTCGGAGCCCTTGTGCTCGGCACATTGATTCTCGTTCTGGCAGGATTGCGTGAAGATGTTGGCAAAGCGGAGATTGCCCTCGTTCTCGGCAGTAAGGTCGAGCTGTCAGGTATACCTTCCGATCGGCTCAAGGCACGACTCGACAAGACCATCGAACTCTATCATGCAGGCTGGTTTCCGTGGGTGATCGCCAGCGGTGGCGTGGGCAAGGAAGGTTTTGATGAGGCCATAGTGATGCGCGACTACCTAGCCGCTCACGGCATTCCCAAAGACAACGTAATCATGGATAACAAGGGCAACACAACTTTCGACAGCGCCCAAAACACCCGTCGGATCATGCAGCAAAAGCACCTCAAAAGCGTGTTCGTTGTGTCCCAATATTTTCATCTGCCACGTTCACGACTGGCCCTAAACCGCAGTGGTATTGATGAAGTCCGCTCCGCCAGCCCGCACTTCTTTGAATTGCGCGACCTCTATTCTGCTCCACGTGAACTTTTTGGCTATTTCAGCTACCTTCTAAAAGATTTTAATCCGCACATCCCCCCTGCTGGGTAAACAGATACCTTCCCCCCATGCGCCTCGTCCTCCAACGCGTCTCCTCTGCCTCCGTCACCGTCGATGACACCGTCACCGGCCAGATCGGCACCGGCCTGATGATTCTCGCCGGCATCCAACACGAGGACACGCTCGAAGATGCGGCATGGCTGGTGCAGAAGCTCACGCAGATGCGCATCTTTGGCGATGCCGAGGGCAAGATGAACCTCAGCGTCAAGGACATCGGCGGCGAGCTGCTGGTGGTCAGCCAGTTCACGCTGCATGCCAGCACCAAAAAAGGCAACCGCCCCAGCTTCATCCGCGCAGCACGTCCCGAAGTCGCGATCCCGCTCTACGAGCAGTTTCTGGCCCTGCTGGAAGCCGAGATGAGCGGGCCCGTGGCACGCGGCATCTTCGGTGCCGACATGAAAGTGGCCCTGGTCAACGACGGGCCCGTGACCATCTGCATCGACTCACGGGCACGGGAGTGAAAAGTAGCCCTGTTCCTGCGGAGCAGGGAAGCGTGCCGCAAGGGTACTGCGCTTGGAACCACCGGAAGCTGGGACGAAACGGAGCCTGCCCTTGTTGCACAGCAACAAGGCTACTTTATCAAACATAAAAAGGGCGGACCGAAGTCCGCCCCTCTCATTGGGTTTTCAGGTTTTATTGGGGGAAAGTATCAGACCAGTCGTGGCTTCACCAACGTTTCGAGTCGGTTCACGCCACGACGAATACGAGCTTTGATCGTGCCAAGTGGCTCATGCAAACGCTCGGCCACCTCGGCCTGCGTCAGTCCGGTGAAGTAGGTCAGCTCAATGGCCTCGCGCTGGTCATCGGTGAGCCTGGACACCGCGCTGTGGAGGATCGTGTCGCGCTCCTTGAACTCCAGGTTTTCGTGGCCCGAAGGCTCAAATTCGTACTGGTCCTTCTTGTTCTCGTTTTCGAAGTCGTCATTGAGACGGGACCGGCGCTGCTTGGACCGGATGCGGTCAATGGCACGATTGCGCGCCAGCGTTGTCAGCCAGGTCAACGGCTTGCCTTTGCGGGGTTCGTAGAGGTGGGCTTTGTTCCACACTTGCACGAGGACTTCCTGCATGACGTCCTCCGTGTCGTGGTGGTCGTTCAAGACGTTCGAGATCGAGGCGAAAATGAGGCCGCTGTATTTCTTGTAGAAGATCTGGAAGCTGGCGGAATCGCGTTCAGCGATGCGCTTCAGGAGGCGGATATCTTCGACGACATTGGGGTCAACCTCAGGGGGATTTTCAGTCGTGTTCATGATTGGGGGGAGTTGCCTAACAAGCGAAATAATTGCGACAAAAGCTCGTTCGTCAAAGTTTTGTTTCGGTTTTGTCTAATTTTATATCAAACTTTGTCTAACTTGTGAAGCCATTGGCGGTGTTCAAGCCACTCCTAATGAGAGGTATCGACACAATTTTATTCCTGAACGTTGAACAATATTAAAGAACAGACCCTGCTTGGGAGGGCATCATGAATGCCCTCTTGTATCCGCTCGCGGCCAGAGCCTTGGATGTACAATTCGGAGTCACCGCCTATTTTGCCGTCGGCTGGGGAAGTACTCTCCTACCCAAGCCGGGCGGGAAAGCCCCTCTCCATGGGCTTTTCCCAAGCACGCATTTTTGGCCCAGCCTTACCCCTTGCACGCAGGCCGAATCCGCCGACTCTACGCGCCCTTTTTCAGCCATGATCCCAAACGCCTACCGTACCTTTCACTGCAACGCCGTCCGCTCAGAGCATATCGGCCAGACCGTCACACTCTGTGGCTGGGTGAATTCGGCCCGCGATCATGGCGGCGTCATCTTCATCGACTTGCGCGACCGCGAAGGCCTGACCCAGGTCGTTTTCCGCCCGGAAGAAAACGCCGAGCTCGCCGCCCAGAGCCATCACCTGCGTGATGAAGACGTGCTGCAGATCACCGGCAAGGTGGCGGCTCGTCTTACCGGCACGGAAAACTCCAAGCTCGGCACCGGTGCCATCGAAATCGTCGCCACCGAGTGCAAAGTGCTCAACAAGGCCGACGTGCTGCCCTTCCAGCTCGACCGCGAGCTGTCCAACGAAGACATGCGGATGAAGTACCGCTACCTGGACCTGCGCCGCGAGCGCATGAGCAAGAACATCCGCACGCGCCACAAGATCACCAACGCGGCACGCAACTGCCTCGACGCCGCCGGCTTCATCGAAGTTGAAACGCCGATCCTCAGCAACCCGACGCCCGAAGGCGCGCGCGATTTCCTCGTGCCTGCCCGTTTGAACCCCGGCCGCTTCTACGCACTGCCGCAGGCTCCGCAGCAGTACAAGCAGCTCATGATGGTCGCCGGACTGGAGCGCTACTTCCAGATCGCTCGCTGCTTCCGCGATGAAGACCTGCGCGCCGACCGCCAGCCTGAGTTCACCCAGATCGACATCGAGGCCAGCTTCATCGAGCGCGATGACATCCTGAACCTCGTCGAAGGCCTGCTCGTCAAGATGTTCAAAGCCGGCACCGACCGCGACATCCCCACGCCCTTCCCGCGCATGACGTATCAGGAAGCCATGGACCGCTACGGCTCCGACAAGCCGGACACGCGCTACGGCAACGAGATCGTGGACATGGCCGACGTCTTCGCGAACAGCGGCTTCAAGATCTTCCGCACCACTTTGGAAAACGGTGGCGTCGTGCGTGCCATCAACGCCAAGGGCTTCGCCGGTATCACCACCGGTCAGATGATTCGTCTGAACGATATCGCCACTCAGGCCGGCATGAAAGTGAAGCAGCTCGCCTTCATCAAGGTGGAGCGCAACGAACAGGGTGCGCTTGAGTACAAGAGCCCGCTGTGGCGCTTCTTCAGCGAAGACGAACAGAAGGCCCTCATCGCCAAGCTCGACGTCGTTGAAAACGACATCTTGTTCTTCTACGCCGGCACCTGGCAGGAAGCCTGCGACATCCTTGGCCGCGTGCGCGTCGAGATCGCAAACATCATGCAGCTCAACAAGGACAGCACCGCCTTCAACTTCCTCTGGGTCGTCGATTTCCCGCTGCTCGCCCAGGATGCTGAAACGCAGAGCTGGGTGGCCGTGCATCATCCCTTCACCCGTCCGAAGACCGAAGACATTCCGCTCATGGACGCCGGTGAGTACGGCAAAGTGCGCGCCGAAGCCTACGACGTGGTCCTCAACGGCTACGAACTCGGCGGCGGCTCCATCCGAATTCACGAGAAGGAACTGCAGGCCAAGATGTTCAGCGTCCTCGGCGTGAACGAAGAAGAGCAGGCCATCAAGTTCGGCCACCTCCTCGACGCCTTCCGCTTCGGCGCACCGCCCCACGGCGGCCTCGCGCTGGGTCTGGACCGCATCGCCATGCTGGTGAGCGGTGAGGACAGCATCCGCGAAGTCATCGCCTTCCCGAAAAACAACAAGGGCAGCGACCTGATGACCGACAGCCCGACCCAGATCGACTTCAAGACCCTGCGCGAAATCTACATCCAGAGCACCTGGAAGGAGAAGAAGCCGGAAGCGTAAAGTTGTCCGGTTGCGCCGCAACCGGTTTCAAGACTCCAGTTGCGGCGCAACTGGACTACTTCCTCAGCGCCACCATCAGCGCCTCAAGCTCCTCGCGTACATCTCCCGCCTGGCCCACGGTCTGCGCGATCTCCGCTTTCACCGCCTCGCGAAAACGTTTCCGCAGGCGATGAATCGCCACTTTGACAGCCTCCACACTCATGCCGAGTTTCTTAGCCGCGTCGCTTTGCGGTGTCGCATCAGCCTCCGCCGTCAGCCACGGCTTCAGCACCTCAAAATGCGCTGACTTGCCTTCATCACCCATCTCGGACTCCAATCGTACCAGCGCACGCGCCAGCACTGTCAGCGCCCATTGGCGGTCAAAGGCCGCATCCGGCGCTTCGATGCTTGCATCAGCGATTTGCAGGCCCGCCCCGGTCGTGTCGGACTCGCCATCGTACACCGCATGAATCTGACCACCACCGCGCTTCGCCGCATGATCATGATCTCGCTGATTGGCGGCAAAACGTTTCAAGGCCATGAGCAGGTAGCTCCGAAATTTGCCACGCAAGGGATCAGCCCCATCTATGGTCCCACCCGCCAGCAGCTTGGCGAAGAAGTCATGGGCCAGATCACGCGCCACATCCTCCGCACGCCCATCACGCCGCAGAAACGCCATCACCGGCGCGTAGTAAGCCTCGCACAACTCGCTGAGCGCCGCCTGCGCCTGCGTGCCCTCGCCACGCGAGCGGGAGACGAGCGTCCAGCGGGTGTCGTGGAAGGAGGACGTCATGGCAGGGGTGGCATGATGACTTTGTCAAAGACCACGGTCTGAATTTTGCGGCTGCGGATCTGAAAGGATGCCACCTCCCTCAGCCAAGCCGCAAAAGTGACTCTCTCCACCCGCATCCCGACATCGCTGCTGCTGAGACGGCTGGACGAACCCAGTCTGCCACCGCTTTTGAGCATGGCGATCACGTCATAGAATGTATCGTCCTCCTCGGGCTTCGTCCACGAGACAAACACCTGATGTTCTTCATCATCTCCAAACCCCGCCAAAAGGCAGCGATGCCCTATGCTGACCGGACCATGAAAGTTGGGGTTTACTACCGGCCCTTCGTTCCATGGGCCGATGCTGTAACGTAGTACCACGCGCACGGCAGAAGGCAGACCGCCACGACGTCCGGGGCTTACCACCACCGCCACCAAAGAATTGTCCGCCCCCTCCGAAGCATCAATCGACCATCCATTGTATCGCTTCAAATCATCACCCCTGTTCTTCAGTTCCTGTCCGTTTATGTCCGTGAGTTCCACCGTGAGCCTGCTGTGGCGGTCAATATCCGGATGTTCAAACCAAAGGTGCAGCCAGCAGGTTTCATCATCCACGATGGGTGGCACATACCCAAAGGCATGGTTGATGCGTGACATGCTCTTGGCATCCGTCACCCGCGTCCCATCCGACGTGTAAACAGGATCCTCGAAGCGCTGGCGTTTCAAAGCCAGGCGCACAAACCGCAGCACAGGCTGCCGGTCGAGCGCTCTGGCCGTGCCTTCATCGACCGGTTGAGGAGTTGCCTTGACCTCTGCGCCGGCATCCTTCACCACCCCCGGCGACAAATACGAAAACAACATCTTCCCGATGATCTTGTCCCACGGCATCAAGAACTCCTCCGGATTGCCCCCGCGTTTCAGCAGCAGGCCCTTGGGTTCCACCGTGACCACACGCGCGATCCACGTCTGCCCGTTCTCATGCGCATAAGCGATGAGTTCTCCCGGCGCGAAACCGGTGTCGAGATGCGAGGCGATCCAGCGGCTGTTTTTCGCCACACCGGGTTCATTGCCACTTGGCACGTAATAGGCCCGGGCGATGAATGAGCGGATGAAAAGCATCAGCACGATCACCGGAATAACGAGTTCCAGATTGCGCATGAGCCGATGGGGCTTAATGGCCGGACGGCCCACCGGATGCCGGTGCATCCAGACGAGCGTGGATGCCACTGAGGCCCCCACCGCAACCATCGTGAGCGCGATGGCCGCCCACGAGTAAGCGTCCTGATGGCGCGGCAGTTGATAAAAGCCCGCGATTCCCGCAGCGATGACGGTGAGCGACCAGCAAAAGAGGTGCCTGCCAAAGACGGCATTCACATCATACCAGCGTTCATTAGAGACAAAGGTGGAGGGTAGGCGCACGCCGTAAAAGGAGTTTATCGGCACCAGCCGCAGCCAGAGCGGCAGGCTGACCACTGAGAGGACGAACCCCACGAATTCAATGGCGGACGCAACGAAGATTTGTGCGGTCACGCCCGACTGGCCTGCATGGGACCAGTGGCGGGTCATCCAGATGAACGCCAGAAACAGCAGGATCGCCGCAGGCAGTATCCAGAGCACGCGGGAGGGGCGTTCATACCAGGCTGTAGCACGCTGGGGGCCGCCTTGAGCTTCAAATTCGAGCTGCCTGCGCGCCCACCATGGCGCCAGAAAGGAAGGCATCATGATCGGAAGCCAGATCCAGGCCGTCAGGAAGGCGCATTGACGCGTGATGCGCATCAGCCATTGCAGCAGCCCTGGCATCTCCTCCAGACTCTTCACCACCTGGGGCGCATGGACTTGATCGCCCCCGCCGCTCACCAGCGCATACACCTGCCCGCCATACGCATGCCCACCTGCCGCTATGCCGCCCACCGCATACCAGCCCAGGGCCAAGCCACCGGAAGCTAATAAGCCCACGCTTATGGCCCCATAAGCAAGCAACAAGCCGAGCGCGAGCGCGCCCCAAGAAACCAAGCCAATGCTCAGGCCGCCGAATGAGAAAACCCCCACGGCCATGCCACCACAGGCGAACAACCCACGCGCGTACCCGCCACAGGCAAACACCCCGACAGCTCGTTCTCCAAAGGCAAAGAAGCCGCGCGCGGTACGCTTGTGACCCGTGGCGGGATCACTGCCCGAGGTGACGTGCAGCAGCGGCATGCCAAACAGCGTGCGCTTGGACTTGTACTCATAGCTGTTGAACTGCATCGCCAGCGAGCGCTGCATGGGGGCAGGCATGGACGCCACTCCCTCGATCTGCGTTTTGAATTCGCCCGCGCTCTGCTGCCGACGCTCACGCTCTTTGGCGAGCGCACGAAAGACGACCTCGTCCATGTTGCCATTGACGTCCGATTTTTCGGAAGGCGCAGCAAAGCGGCCCAGCGGCAGCTCGCCCGTGAGCATCTCATAGAAGACCACGCCAAGGCTGTAGATGTCCGCACGATGATCCACGCTGCCAGGCTGCTCGATCTGCTCCGGTGCCATGTAGGGCGCAGTACCGAGCTTCGCTCCGCTTTGCGTCAGCATCATCCCACCGTCGCCGTCCTCATTGAGGATCTTGGCAATGCCGAAGTCGGCGATTTTCACTTTGCCCTTCGCATCCAGCAGGATGTTCTCCGGTTTGATGTCGCGGTGCAGCACGCCCTGGCTGTGAGCATATTGCAGGGCCTCACACATCACGGGGATGATGTTCAGCGCCTGCTCGGGCGTGAAGCGCCCCGCCCGCATGGCCTGGCGCAGGTTCACGCCATCGACGTATTCCATGATGAGGTAGCAGAAGCCGCCGCTCTCGCCAAAGTCATGCACCGTCACGATGTTGGGATGGCTGAGCCGTGCGAGCACACGCCCCTCTCGCGTGAAGCGCTCTGCAAAACCCGGCGTGGCCGCGAGGGACTTGGGCAGCACCTTGAGTGCGACGATGCGGTCGAGCTTCGGCTGCCGCGCGCGGAACACCGCGCTCATGCCCCCGTGGCCGATGAGATCGAGGATTTCGAGATCGGGAAACGCAGCCGCGATTTCCGCCAGTGTGGGCAGATCACGCGGAGCCAGCGGCAGTGTGTCTGCACCGCCGTCCGTCGGCAGGGCGGCAGCGGCCATCAGGTCGGCAGGGTTCAGTCCGTGGAAGGGATCGGAGGAGGGCGTGGCAGAGTCCATGGTACCGGCTGCATGGGGAAGGTGGCGGCGAAGGTTACACATGATCATGCGATCCTGGCCAGAAACTTCATTCGGCGCGTGGAATCCCTTCTTGCGAATACGAGGCAACTCCGTCACACTCGCGCTCCAACTTCCCCAACCCATAACCATGCGCCGTCACGCGCTCCCAACCCTTTTCCTGCTTCTCATGTCGTTCCCCGGTTCGTCACCCGCTGCCAGCGTTGAATCTTCCGTTTGGGGGAAAACCCCGGCGGGTGAAGAAGTGAAGCTCTTCACACTGCGCAATGCGAAGGGTATGGAGGCAAAGATCACCAACTGGGGCGGCTACATCGTCGCGCTCAAGGTGGCGGATAAAAACGGCAAGTTTGCCGATGTGACGCTCGGCTTTGACACGCTGGACGGCTACCTGGGCAAAAACCCTTTCTTCGGCTGCATTGCGGGCCGTTATGCCAACCGCATTGGCAATGCCGTCTTCAAGCTTGATGGCGTGGAATTCAAGGTGTCGGCCAATTCCGGCAAGCACCAGCTCCATGGCGGCATGGCAGGCTTCGACAAAAAGCTCTGGGCGGCCCAAGAGGTCCCCAATGGCGTGGCACTCAGCTACACCAGCGCCGATGGCGAGGAAGGCTACCCTGGCACGCTCAAGAGCACCGTGACCTACACGCTCACCGAAGAGAACGGCCTGCAGATCGACTACCACGCCACCACGGACAAACCCACCGTGCTGAACCTGACAAATCACGCCTACTTCAATCTTGCCGGTGAAGGCAGCGGCGACATCCTCGGCCACTTGTTGACGATCCCCACGGAGCATATCACCGCGACGGATGACGACCTCATCCCCACGGGTGACATCGCCAGCATCAAGGGCACGCCGCTGGATTTCACCACTCCGCACGCGATTGGCGAGCGCATCGGCGCGGATTTCAAACCGCTCATCCAGGGCATCGGCTATGATCACAACTACGTCCTCTCTGGCAGCGGCCTGAAACTGGCCGCCACCGTGAAGGACCCTGCCACTGGTCGCGTGATGACTGTGCGTACCACGGAGCCCGGCGTGCAGCTCTACACCGGCAACCACCTCAACGGTGTGTCCGGCAAAGGCGGCCATATTTATGCAAAGCGTCATGGCTTCTGCCTTGAAACTCAGCATTATCCCGACAGCCCAAATCATCCTTCCTTCCCCAGCGTGACCCTGCGTCCGGGTGAAACTTTCCAAAGCACCACGATTTACCAGTTTTCCGCCGAGTGAGCGCCACCACCAACGTCCTGACCGATCGAGTCCCCCTGTTTGAAACCGAACCGCCTGCTTTTATCCAGGAGCAAGATTTTGCCGCCAGGCAGTATCGCGGTCGTCGCGACAACCAGGAAGACTACTATGCCTTTGCCGATGCCGCCGAACCTGCGGAGCGCAGCCTTGAGCGCCTGCTCCTCGTCATCGGCGATGGCCTCGGCGCGCATGCCGGCGGCAGCGTGGCCAGCTACATCGGCGTGAACGCCTTTGTGCGTGCCTACCATGAGCACGACGGCCCCCATTCCTGGAAACTCAAGCATGCCGTCGAGACGGCCAATGAAACCCTCGGCTTCATCACCAGCCGCATGCCAGACGTGGCGCCTCCCATGGGCACCACCATGGTGGGAGTGCTTATAACGCCGAAAACCATGGAGTGGATCAGCGTGGGCGACTCACCGCTCTTCCTCTTCCGCGAAGGCGAATTGATCCGGCTCAATGCCGACCACAGCCTTTCTCCCATCATCGATGCCCGCGCAGCACGCGGCGAGATCTCCCGCGAAGAAGCCGAAAATCATCCCGACCGCCACACGCTCCAGGCCGCGCTGATGGGCCTGCCACTGGCGCTGATCGACACTCCGCCAGAGCCCTGGGCCCTGAAGAAAGGCGACATCATCATCGCTGCGAGCGATGGCATCTTCACACTCACCCATAAGGCGCTGGAGGAACTGCTCAGCTTTGGCAAGCACACCACGGCGGACAAAATCGCCGATGCGATCATCTTCGCCATCCGCCGCATCAACAACGACCGTCAAGACAACACGACGGTCGGTGTGGTGAAGATTAGCTGAGCGAATAGCGCGCAGTCATGAGAGCGGCGACCTGAACGCGCATTCAGTGCGCATCTTTCCGCAAAAAATCGGCGCTGTCAGCCGCGTTACTAGATGACAGCCGCCGTTCAGATGCTTGCTTTGCAGCGAGTTCGCCATGAACACCCCCCAAGTTTTGCTGATCTTCGGATTTGCCGTCCCTGCGCTGGCACCACAGCGCGCACTGGGCCAGGAGACGCCCGCAGTACAGTTCGCTGCCGCCCCTGCGGCGGCAGTGGAGATGAATGATCACACACCGCTGGCTGCAGTGCACCAGCAGGCTGAGCTCGGCAATGCCGTGGCGCAGCGGCTGCTGGGCATGCGCCTGACCCAAGGCGCGGGTGTGCAGCGGAATGCGGTGGAAGGCCTGCAGTGGTATCGCAAAGCCGCCGAGCAAGGCGATGCCAAAGCCCAGTACGCCCTGGGCCATGCCTTGCTTCTGGGAACTGGTGTGGCCCAGGACACGGCGGCAGCGCTGAAGTGGTATCGCCTGGCCGCTGAGCAGGGCCATGCCGACGCCCTCTACAGCCTGGGCAGATGCTCCGCCCGTGGCACCGGCATGCCGAAGGACGCGGCGGCGGCGGTGCAGTGGTACCTCCAAGCCGCCGACCATGGCCATGCCAAAGCGCAGTTGGCCCTGGGGAACGCCTACATGCACGGCGTCGGCGTGGCGCAGGACACCGCCTCGGCGCTGCAGTGGTACTTCACCGCCGCCGAACAGGGCGATACCGATGCCGAGGATGCCGTGGCTCACGCCTACATCCAAGGTGCGGGCTTGGAACAAAATACCATCGCCGCTTTGAACTGGCACCACAAAGCGGTCGGCCTCAGCAAGAGCCTCGCGAACAACCCGGTGGAGGCCGCGAAGTGGTATCGCAAAGCCGCCGAGCACGGGGATGTCTTTGCCCAGGTGGACCTGGCCCGCGCCTACTTCGCCGGCGAAGGTGTGCAGCGCGATGTGGCGGAAGGCCTGAAGTGGTTCCAAAAAGCCGCTGAGAAGGGCGTGGTGTGCGCCCAGAATGAGCTGGGCTGGGCCTACATGCGTGGCAAGGGCGTGCCAATGGACCCCGTGGAGGGTGTGAAGTGGTACCGCAAAGCCGCCGAGCAGGGCGATGCCAATGCGCAGTATGCCCTGGGCGTGGCCTACAACCAGGGCGAAGGCGTGCGCAGAGACCCCGTGGAAGCCTTGAAGTGGTACACCAAAGCCATTGATCACGGCTCTGGCGGCTCGAAGAATTCGGCAGCCGAAACCCTGCTCATGAAATTCGTTGACGCCGACAAGGCAAATGCCGGAACGCACAGCGGCCAGGACCAGCACCACCTGGACAGCAGGACGCTGGCCCATGCCCCGGGCGAAAGCATGCGCTGGCTGCGCAAGGCCGCCGACAGTGGCGATGCCAAGGCGCAATACACTCTCGCCACCGCCTACGCCACGGGCGACAGCACCCCGCCGGACCCCGCCGCAGCGGCGCAATGGTACCGCAAAGCTGCAGAGCAGAACCATGTGCTGGCCCAGCTCGAGCTGGGCCGTTTGTACTTCTCCGGCGAGGGCGTGCCCAAGAATGTGGCCGAAGCCGTGAAGTGGACGCACAAGGCTGCGGAGCTGGGCAGTGCCCAGGCGCAGGATGAACTCGGCAGCTTCCACATGACCGGCCTCGGCATGGCGAAAGACCCGGCAGCCGGCGTGAAGTGGTACCAGAAAGCGGCGGATCAAAAGTACGCCGAAGGCCAGTACCACCTCGGTATGTGTTACCGTGATGGTGTGGGCCTGGCCCAGGACCTGGAACAAGCCGCGCAGTGGTTCCTCAAAGCCGCCGAGCAGGACCATGCCAGGGCGCAGAACTCTCTGGCTCTGAGCTATCTGCTGGGAGAAGGCGTGCGCAAAGACACCGTCGATGCTCTGCAGTGGTTCCTGCTCGCCGCCGCCCATGGCGACCCCGACGCCAGCGCCGAGGCAGAAAAGATCAAACGCGAACTGACCGCCACCCAGATCACCGCCGTAGAGTCACGGGTGGAAAGATTTCGCGCGAGCCGGACGCAGAAGTAGTGCCAGTGATACAACAGCCACCAGCCTGCCCCCAATTATCGGATGGTACGTGCAGCCGCCGCATTCATCGAAACAAACAGCGGCTCCAGCGGCACCTCGGCCTCGACCACAGACGCGTTGCGATAGCTGGTACCAGAGCTGCCGAGTTCCACATACTTGCCCGAAGTGACGGCCTCTGCCCTCCAGATGAGCTTGTAGGTATGGGCGTCGGACAAGATGTAGTCGGCTGTCAAAGTACGCTTCGTCACCTCCCTCAGAGGATAGCTGAAGTCGTTGGGTCTGCTCCATCCTCCATAGGCATGAAATCCAGGGTCTCGATAACTTGTTAACCTCCCGGTGACGACACCCGTCTGCTGGCTGGGGGCATGAGAGACAGAATCAGCCCGCAGCATGATCCTGAAAATATAATCAGGCTCTTTCGCCGATGTTTTCGCGAAAGCTGTCGCAGCGCTTTCCTTGGCTGGGCCTGCCTCGCTCAGGAGGCAGACGCGGGCATTCTTCAAACGATGCTGCAGAACCTTCTCCGCTTCGTACAGAATTGGCGTGTCAATGTCCTTGCCAGGCCAGTTGGCGGCGGTGATCACCATCCCTTCTACCCCAACCGTCTTGCCCTTCAACATCCCGGGTTTTAACCGGTTGACGACCACCGTAACCTCAGGTCCCTGGCAACTGGTGAGCACGCAGGGAAGCAGAAGTGACAGCACCCAAAAAACGAAATGCGCGGATTTCATGGAAGTTCAGAGGTTGTCTTGCGACGTTGAAAACGGTGTCACGCACGGAAACGATGCCGCATGCTTTCATCTAGCCACTAAATCATGGAACTTTACCAATGCGGCCATTTTTAGGAGAAATAGGTCAGGTGCCTGCTCGGCGCGCGTCAAAAGCCAACCCCTGCTCTTCCAGGCATCAAAAAAATTTGCGAGCTGATCCCGTGTCTGGAGAAAACTGCCGGCCGCACTGCTGGCGGCAGCTTCAATGAACCGCTCTGGATCCCTCCACCCGCAACACGTCGAGTGTGTAGCCCGCCGCAGACGGTGACACGCTGATTCGGATACGACCACCAACCACCCGCATTCTCCAGCGCAGGTTCCGTATCTCCACGTCGTGGGCTGATGCTCTTCACATCAGGGCTTCGCCATTGAATGGCAGGCTCGCCGTTTTGCCCTGGCCGAATCGTGTTCACTTTCGTTGTCGTCTGTCAGGTTCTTTTCGTTGCTCTCCCCCGCCTCGCGGCGACACAGTTACGTCAAGTTCTCACCGGGAACACGGTTGTAGATGGCCGGGGTCTCTCACTCCGAGGATCGTGAGGCTTCACCGCGCACTATTCTTGTTCCTGCGGAACAAGGAAAGCATGGATTGGTGCAAATGAATCCGAATGACCAAGCCCGTCGCTTGGGGGACCTTGAGGCCCCCATCAGCCGATGCCCAGCTCCCGCTTCACGATGCCGACGCCAGCCACCATGCTGGCCAGCTTCTTCTTCGCCGCCCAGCGTGCCGTCTGGCTGAGGCCGCAGTCGGGGGCAAACACGAGTTTGTCCGCCGGTGCATGCTTCAAGCACGCGCGCACCGCATCAGCGATCTGCTCGGGTGTTTCGATGTGGTAGCTCTTCACGTCAATGATGCCGACGGCGACATCGTAGCGCTCGGCCATCGGCTTGATGACCTCCAGCTCGGCGTATTCGCGGTTCGCCATCTCCACGTGAACTTCGTCGCAATGCAGATCGAGGAAGGCGGGGAAGAGCGGGGCGTATTTGCGCCAGCCGACGGGGTGGCCTTTGAAATTGCCAAAGCAGAGGTGCGTGCAGATGCGCGCCTTGCCGTAGCCGCTGCTCACGGTGCGGTTGAAGATGTCCACGAAGCGCTGGGTATCTTCGCGGTAGCCGTAGCAACTCATGCTCGGTTCATCGACGCAGATTTCTTCAGCGCCCGCCGCCACGAGGTTGGCGATCTCCTGGTTCACGATGGGCAGCAGCGCCTCGGTGATGGCGTAGCGGTCATTGTACTTGGCATTTGGCGCCAGCCGTCCGCTGAGCGTGTAAGGTCCGGGCACAGAGACCTTCAAGCGCTTGCCGGTGTGTGCGGCCAAACGCTGCAAACGCTCAAACTCCTCCACCACGCCCAGACCACGCGGCGAACGCAGATCGCCCACGATCTCATGCTTCCCACGCTGATCATGCGCCGGTGGCCCAAAGCGACGTGGACTGGCCGGTTCGAGCGCAATGCCTTCAATGAAGCCATAGAAGGACAGATTGAAATCAAACCGCGTCTGTTCGCCATCCGTGATGACATCGAGCCCGGAGGCAATTTGATCCTGAATGGCCACCTGCGCCGCATCATCCTGCATTTCCGCAATGTCAGCGCTGCCGAATTCTGCGAGGTGCCGTGCCGAAAATTCGAGCCAGCCAGGAAAGGGATAACTGCCGATGACGGAGGTGCGGAGCGGTTGGGATTGCATGATGGGGCGAGCTTATGCGTGAGCGGCATTCATCACCAAGTCCAAGCCGCAAAGGACAACCGATGCGGCGGGAAGGTGCAATGTGATCATGCCCCCAGCTTCGCATAATACTTCGCGATTCTCCGGGCGTGCTCGTCATACGCGGCTTCAAACAAATCGGTGGCCTTGGCGGCACCGACGACAGCTCCGGCGGTGAGAACTTTCGGGGGCTGACCGGCCTTGACGAGTCGATCTGCCACTTCGGCTTTGACGGCATTTACGAGCAGGCAGCCGCCGACGGTGCTGCCGGGGGCGACGGGGGTGTCGAGATTTTCGATCTTGATCATCGCATCGCCAACGGGTGCGCCGGTGTCGAGGACGATATCTGAGAAGTCCTGCAGTTTCTTCCCATCGCGATGTCGGCTGGTGCTGGCCTCGCTGTGCGTGGTGCTGATGATCGCGACCACCTTCACCCCACGCCGCTGGAATTCCTCAGCCATTTCCACCGGCACCACGTTGCAGCCGCCGCTGGATATCACGAGGGCGCTGTCCCCAGGCATCAGATCGAAATTCCGCAGAATGCGGTTCGCCAATCCGCTGACATTTTCCAGGAACATGGCCTGCCGCTGGCCATTCGCTCCAACCACAAGATTGTGAAACGTCAGCGAGAGCTCGACGATGGGATTGAAGCCCGGGAAGGAGCCGTAGCGCGGCCACATTTCCTCCACCAAAATGCGGCTGTGGCCGGAGCCAAAGACGTGGACCATCTGCCCGGCGAGGATCGTCTTTGCGAACATGTCGGCGGTCTGCTGAATCAGTGGAAGCTGATCGCGGACACGATTGAGAAGGCCTTGGCTGGCGTCGAGGTATTGGAGGGCGGGAGTCATGGAGAAAAATGAAGGATGTGAGTTTAACCACAGAGTTCACGGAGGAACACAGAGTCCAGAATTCCGTTCCTCTGTGGTTGATCAGTGAAGTTGCAAAAGATTGAAGACAGAACCGAGGCAGCCGGCGCTATCGCCGAGCTTGGCAGAAACAATGCGCGCATGGTTGCCACCGGGCCGCCATTCAAACTCGGCGAGGGCTTGCTGCAGCGGCTCAAACAAACGTGCACCAGCCCCCGTGGCGATACCACCGCCGACGATGACGACGTCGGGATCAAGCACATTGATGAGCGAGGCGATGGCGGCGGCCAGATGGCGGACGGAGGCCAGCCACACTTTGGCAGCATGCTCGTCCCCTGCGGCAAAAGCATCGAGCAGCGCGTGCGTGGTGGCATAGCGGCCCTCGCCACGCAGCGCGATGGTCTGATTGCCAATGGCATCTTCCAGGCTTCCCGGAGTATTGAAATCATCGCACGCTGCATTCGCGTCGATGGTGATATGCCCCAGATGCCCCGCCCGGCCAATCTTGCCTTTGAGCAGTCGTCCACCACTCCAGATCGCTCCGCCGACACCCGTGCCGAGCGTGAGCATGAAGGCGTCTTGGGTGTCTTTCGCCGCTCCAGCCCAGACCTCGCCAAGCAGTGCAGCGTGCGCATCATTCAGCACGCGGCAGTCGCGCTCCAAAAAAGCGGACCAGTGAAATTTCTCCAGCCCGTGCATGCGGCCCGGCATCCAGTCGATGCAATGGCCATCCGGATTCGCCAAGCCAGGCGCGGAAAGCCCGACGCGGAGCTTTTGCCCGGCCTGCGCTTCGAACTCATGCACGATCTCGCGTACGGTGAGAGCGAAGCGCGGGGTGTCACCGTCGAATTCGCTATCGCGGGTGGGCTTTGACAGCGTGGCGATGGTGCGGGCGCTGGCCGTTTCCACGAGCGCAGCTTTGATGTTTGTGCCGCCGAGATCGATGCCGATGGATAAATTCATGGAGTTGAGGTTGGCCGAAAAAGAGGAAAGAAGGAGAAAAATCTGAGTTTGGATGGTCTGAGCTGGGGGCCGGTTTTTTTCAATTCTTTCCCCTTTTTCGGCTAACTCAACTGCCCTTCAGAAACCGTCCACCCGCCATCCACAGCGAGGACCTGTCCGGTAATGAATTGGGAATCGGGCGAGAGCAGCAGCAGCGCGGCGGCGTCGCAGTCCTCGGGCTGGCCGATGCGGCCACCGTCGAGCGGTTGCTTGGTTTTGACGAAGTTCATGATGTTCTCGTTGCTCACCGCCCGCTGGGACATCGGTGTCTCCACCAACGCGGGGGCGATGACATTCACGCGGATGTTTTGCGGCGCATAGTAGGCGGCGATAGATTTGCTGAAACCAATGATGCCCGCCTTCGCCGCCGCATAAGCATGCGAGGCGAAAAACTGCGCCGAAGGCGAGTAACCCAGCACACTGGCCATGTTGAGGATCACGCCTCCGCAGCCCTGCTTCAGGAACTGGCGGATGGCGGCGCGGTTCGAGTAGATGACCGAATTCAAATTGAGGTCGAGCGTGTAGCGCAGCCCCTCATCGCTCATTTCATGCAGCGGGCCGTCTCCCCGGCTGCGGCCACTGCCGCCTGCGACGTGGTAGAGGGCGTCCACTTTGCCAAACTCCCCAACCGCCAGCTCCACCGCCCGCTCCGCCGCCTCGGGCGTGGCGGCATCTGCAGCGAAGCCACGCGCCTTCGACCCGAGGACTTCCACAGCGGCATCCACATTCACCTGCGAGCGGCTGCTGACGACGACCCGGGCTCCCGCCGCGACGAGCTTTTTCGCGGCAGACAGACCCAGCCCCGTCGTGCCCCCCATGAGGATGATGTTCTGGCCGGAAAGGGAATGCATGTTGAGTGAAGGAGTCGGACGTGCGATGGCGTTGTTCAAGCTCCAGCATGAACACACGACGCACTTTCCTTCGCAACCTCTCAAGTTTGGCTTTTACGGCTCCGTTGATGGCGGAAACACCGAAATCGAAGAACACCGTGTGTTTTTTCACCAAGCACCTGATCGGCCTGAGCTACGACGAAATTGCCACCCTGGGAGCAGAAATGGGCGTAAACGGCGTCGAGTCCCCCATCCGCCCCAAAGGCCACATCGAGCCGGAAAAGGTGGTGGATGAGCTGCCGAAGTACATCGAGGCGCTGAAAAAGCAGGGCCTGGAAATGACCATCATGACCTCCGGCATCAATGAGGTGAGCCAGGAGCAGCGCACGGAGGAGGTGCTGCGCACGGCGGCCAAGCTGGGCGTGAAGCGCTTCCGCATGAACTACTACAAGTACGACCTCAAGCAGCCCATCTGGGACCAGCTCCAGGCCGTGCGCCCGAAAATCAAAGACCTCGTGGCCCTGTGCAAAGAGATCGGCATCCAGCCCATGTTCCAGAACCACAGCGGCAAGGACTACTTTGGCGCGCCCGTGTGGGACATCTTTTCCATCATGCGCGAGTATCCGGCGGCGGACTTCAGCTTCGCCTACGACATCCTGCACTCCACCTGCGAAGGTGGCCTGTCCTGGCCCCTAGAGTTCAACCTCGTCAAAGACCACATCGGTGCCGCCTACTTCAAAGATTTCAAATGGGAAGGCCGCAAACTCGTCACCTGCCCCCTCGGCGAAGGCAAGGTGGATCCCGCTTATGGACAGATGCTCATGAAATCCGGCTACACCGGCCCGATTTCACTGCACCTGGAGTATCTGGAAGGGAACCCCAAGGATGCTGCGGTGCTGAAGGAATTCCGAGCGGCGCATGTGCGGGACTTGAAGACGCTGAGTGGGTGGCTGGGGTGGGCGCAGGGCTTGCGCACCAAAACAGTGGAAAATTCGTTGGATGGTGACAGTCCTAAAAGAGGGATAGAGGCAGCAGCGCTTGCGTTTGCTACGGATTCAAAATTTGACGGGTCTGTTCTTGCGCATTTTGACCGCTAGCTCACTCATCAGTGAGAAGCTGTGCGCGTCTGCTGTGTCAGCAACTGGCAGCGCTCTGGGTGGTAGGTCACATCTAGCAGGTGATGGCACTGATTTTCCACCGACCAGTGACTGCGAATGAGCCGCCCAAACTTGCGGCATCGGCCTAGCGGCTGCTGAAATAGTAATGAGTTTTCAGTGGTGTGGCGCTGGCGCATTGTCTTACCCCACTCACAGATGTGACCTTGCAATTCCGCCCATTTCTACCACTTCGGTCACCAACTCAACTCACGCAACACGATGACTTCCATCTGCTCTTAGCGGCTACGGTTTTGCTCGCGGGTGATGCATTCTTCGCAGCCCACTGCTCATGTGCCGGTAGCGTGGAATTCTGCCTCGTCTTGCGAAATGAGTGCTATGATTAATCATAAAGGTCCTTGACGAATCAGTAAAAGTCAAATCTCTTAGCAGTGTCTTGTCTTTGACCTCGTCTCATTGCATGAAATACAAACTCACAATAAAAGGCCCAGGGGATGCATTACTGCGACGTGAATTGGCGCAGCCTTTCCCACCATTTCAAACTGGAAACAAACTTAATGGAGCAGAGATTGTCTGTGTTGAGCACGTTTTGAAGACCGATACACATGGGGTGGTCACGTCAATCGCTACTACTGTTGTGGTTCAGTAAATTTCATTTTAAAATGGCCGAATATCTCAAAATATTTTTAACCAACCTCGGAGGAACTACTGTAGGCGTGCTTGGTCTTGGGTTGTTATGTAAAACGTGGATAAGCGCTCTTGTTACCGAAGGAATCAAAGCTGAGTATGGTGAAGTTCTCGAAATATTGAAGGCTCGGCTACTAAATGATGCAAAAATTCAAGACAAGCGAGTTGCCGCCCTCGTGTCATTACATGTTTTACTTATCGACATGATGCCGGCTAGAGAAAGCGAGGACCAGGACTGGGAGGATGCCGTGATGATTGTTGGTTTTGACATCAGTAAACATCAGGCAAGCCTTCAAACCTTTGATAAAGAATTCGGAATCTTACTTCCGGAAAGTGTACGCTCTATGTTATCGGAAGCAAGAAATGCAGCCAATGACGCGAATATTCCTCAATCAATTGGTTCAATTGAGGATGTAAGAGGCAACATGATCCGCAAGGGTTCTTTTGCACGCAAAATGGTTGATGCATTGATGGAGGCAAGGCAAGAACTAGAGAAAGACGTTTTCGGTCGTACGGTTGCAGTCAAATAACAACACATGAACAATATAAACACTACTTTTGGAACCATTGTTAAGTGCTGCTTTGCGTTCATATGTCTTTTGGCATCATCCCTTTCGGCAGAGCCTTTGAAACCAGGTTTCTTGGGTGTTGAAATCGGTGCTCATGAAGACGGCAGAATAGCCTTAGCTGCCGTCGTCGAAGGCTCACCAGCAGCTAATGCAGGCCTCGAAGTTGGCAATGAGATTCTTTTTGTGAATGGTAAACGCGTGAATTCGATTGAAGAAACTGCAAAATTGATCGCAGCAGTAGGAGGAGGAAATACAATCGAACTCACGATAATGAGCGAAGGCGTATTAAAGAAGTTAAAAATACCTCTCATTGAAAGACCCCAATCCAATAACGCCAATGCAGAGCATGAGACTCAAAAAATGCCAGCCTCGCATTCTAGCAGTGCATCTCAGACAAGCAGCACAACATTAGGACTCCAGTCTGATTATGAGGCGTACTTGGTTGACTCTGTAGCTGCATTTTTCCAATCTCAGGAAGCCGCTTACAATGGAGGCAAACTTTCTCGTGCCGAAATTCTCACACCGTCGAAAATTCCGGATGCCTTGATGAACCGAATTCACCAACTGGCAAAGATTCCAGCCGACGAAACAATCAAATGTGTCCAAATCGCTGACGACTGGCACAATATGATGCTAAGCACATATGAACCGCATTGCTTAGCTGTATTTTCCTCAAAAGCCATCTACCTTACCGGTTCATGGAAGGAACGCGAAAAAAGGGGCTTTTATGTAGATCGGTTGAGTTACAAAGAATTAATGACAAAAATAAAATTCCGTTATGATCGTAGCGGATTTAACGATGGTGTTTTGGAGTTCGATAGCGGCAAAATTATCACAAGCACTTCTGAGGCTATTCAAATTCTTCATCTTGCTACTAAAATTATGAGCAAGGCATCATCCGAGACCGTCCAAAACATGATTGTTGCTCAGAAGTTACTGCCTGAAGCAGATATTAGGGCTATCAAAGGTTTTAGCTCAGTTAGATGGGATACCACTCAAAAGGAAGCAGTTGTTTCACTTGGCATTAAACTAGATGCAGCGGCCCAATATTTTGATTATGCGAACCAGACACCAGATGAAATACTTGCGAGTTGGCCTCACTACTTTCGTCGCTATCCTGGGATTAAGCTCGGCCCGCCATTAGCTTCGATTCAATATTCTGATCGCTCTGGCAAAGTTTGGCTTCACTTTAAGTCGGATAAGCTAAAAATGGTTGAACGCGAGGTTTCCGAGGACATCAAAAGGCACACCCTAGATGCCATTGAGAATATGGTAGCGAAGTATGGTGCCGCTCAAAGAGAGCTTTGTGATTTTCGAATAGAAAACGGAGGTGACGGGGCAGTTCGTTTTGTTTGGAAAACAGAATTTGGAAGAGTCATTGCGCTTTGTGATGCGTGGTATCCAGATGCCAAATTGAGAAACCCCGTAAAAGTAGATGGAAATGAAATGCGACTCTCAATGGAATGGATAGGTGAATCCGTGGTGTTTCATCCAGATCCAAATGGTGGCTCGGGCAGATACTGTAAACCCGAAAAAAGAGACGAAGGAAACCCTACTCTGCGAAAAACTACTGGAGCGTTCATGCAGATGACGATTCTATTAGAGAACCGCAATCCTAGCCAATCTTGGCCCTTTGAAGGTGTTGCCAGCATCCAGCTCGTAGATCGTGGAACGATGAGCATTATCAGCTCTACTCCAGTAAGTGCTAGCCCAACAATCAAGCATACATTGGCACCATATCAACCGAGTAATGCTCTTCAAGATTACAGCCAAACTCACAATTACCTGTTTGAATTGCCAATGGATAAACAGCTTCAAAAGCCGACCTTTTATAGGCTGGTGGTTACACCAACAGGCTCAGCCAAGTCTATTTATGGAGACTTCACGGTTTGGAACGAGAGACCCGACTTCGCTCATTTGCAGGAGGTTAATTCTCTCTTCGATACACTGAAACCACTGAAATCCGATGTGATTGCAGAACTTATTCCCGCCAACCTGCGACTCGAACTCCGCTCAATTGTGATCTGCTCCCCAAAAGCTGATCCACATGTTATGAGAGTCTGAAGTGCGCGAAGCGCACCATCAGACGACATGAAACGCAAGAGACACACAGCAGAGGAAATCATCAAGAAGCTGCGCGA
>Ga0164296_1000238_pt1 | contig 69946 bp, 50 predicted proteins | sample GEODES057metaG_FD_113533 | JGI IMG/M metagenome (GOLD analysis project Ga0164296, IMG submission 113533) | Dystrophic lake water microbial communities from Trout Bog Lake, Wisconsin, USA - GEODES057 metaG | ecosystem: Environmental > Aquatic > Freshwater > Lake | place: USA: Trout Bog Lake...
AAAAACTACGAACGAACTGATGCCGCCACCGTCCTCATCGCCGGGTATTCCCAGCGTCGTATCAGTGAACCAAGTGTCGAGCAACATCCGAACGCGCTTCTGGGTTTTCCACGGTGCGCCGAGATAATTGTAAACGTAGGGAATGTGCAGGCTGGGTTCATTGCCCATGGAGAATTGTCCGACCAGTCCGCTGGCATCGGGGAATTTGAACCAGAAATCGTATTTGCTTCGACCCAAACCTTCGCGGAAAAGCTGATCCAACTTTGCCTCGGCCTGCGCGCGGCCGCCCATCAATTCAAACAAACCTTGCAGGTCATGCTGAACATCCCAATCGTAGGTGTAGCCATTGTTTTCCGTGGTGTAGTCGCGTCCGCCCTGACCGCCCGACCAGCCGGGTTCAAACGGTTCAATCCACTTGCCGTCGGCGGCTTTCGGCCAGGCATGGCCTTGATCCTGGCGAAAAACATTTTTGTAGTTCGCGGCGCGTTTTAAGAAAAGCTGTTGGTCGGCAGCGTTGCCGAGGGTTTGAGCGATTTGCGCCGTGCACCAGTCGTCGTAACTTTGCGCCTCAGTCACCGAGATCGCCTGCCGGCGTTCGCGCGGATGCACACGGGCAACGGACTCCGTTTCATCGGGGTGAAGTGCCGGCATATAACCATGCTCGTTGAGAAAATCATCCAGAGAACTTTTTGCTCCGCGACGCCACGGCAACCAAGTTCCTTCGAGCGAATTTTTTCGGATGCCAGCGTAAGCAGTTACCAGATCGAAGTTGGTCACTCCCTTGGACCACGCGTCAGCGACCCAAGGCGCAATCGGATTGCCGGTCATGCACTCGTGATTGCCCCAGAGAACGGCGAAGGTGGGCATCCATCCCGATTGTTCATACATGCGGACAAACGACTGAAGCTTGTCCGCCTCCATTTCTGGATTCAGCAAAGTCTGCAACGGCTCTAAAGCGCGGTAAGTATCCCAGAGCCAGTTATCCACATAAAACGGACGCGCATCTTGATGCACTTGGTGATCGAAGCCACTATAATATTTTCCGTCTTCGGAAATGTTGACCATGCGTTCGTAGCAACGATACAACGAGGTGTAGAACACCCGCTTCTGTTCCGGCGTGCCACCTTCGACTTGAATCTGCCCAAGCGCGGTGTTCCAACGGTCGCGGGCAGCTTCTTTGATTTTGTCGAAATTCCATGCCGGAATTTCTTTCTGCAAATTCTTTTTCGCCTGCTCTAGGCTGATGAAAGAAATGCCGTAGCGAAACTCCAGAACTTTTTGTCCGTCCGTTGCCGCTACTGTCAGGCGTTTTTTATCACCGCCGCCGCTGGCTTGAATGGTGACCGGCGCGCTGAATTCCCCGTAAACATAAGCCTCCATGACGCCAGGAGACATGTCGCCTTCGCCAACGATTCGCTCCATTCCCGAAACACTGCCGTCACTCGCGCCGGAAAAATCGCCGCCCCGGCGATTGGCCAGCAGCACCGTCGGCTTGCCCGAAGGAAAGCTGAACCGGAAATAACCGCAATGTTCCGTCGGAGTGAATTCAGTTCGGATGAGCGAATCATCAAATCGCACCGAGTAATAATATGGCGTTTCCACTTCCTGATCGTAGGCAGCTGGACAATCCCACGCGGCAGCTTCGGGAGTGCCGTTGGCGGGCATCAGCCAGAACAATTCGCCGAGCCGGTGCGAGACGATGGTCAGCGGGAACGAATGTATCTGGTCATCCAATTGATCTTTGCGCACGGGATAGACGCGGATCATGCTGTTCGGCAGAGAGACTGTGGGGCGAGTCGGTTCGAGCAAAAATCCCTGACCACCCATCGCGGGATCAACGTATTCCACTTGGGCGCGACTTGGTGAAACCGCAGCAGAGAGCAGCAGCGCAACCAAAGGTGGGAAAATTTGTTTCATCGTTTTGCAGTTTTAGTAAGCTCGTGTTTGCTTTTTTGGTAAAGGTCTTTATCGGGAGCCTTCTCGCCGCGCAAGATTTGACCCGCCTGGCCGGTGAGCCAGAGATAATGATCCGCAGGCACGTCTCCGTAGCCGAGGAGTTTACCGGGCGGAGCCACTAGTGGGGGTTTGTCTGCGCATTTAAAGATGGCCGTGCCTTCGTCAATCTCATCGAACATGGCCACGTAAATCATTTTTGAACCGGAGCCAATGGCGGCGTTCATCAGAGTCCAGTAAAACTCGCCGCCTTGACGGGGGCAATGGTCCAATATTTCAGGCCGGTCGGCTTCGTGCCGGCTCAAGTTATAATTGCTGAAACCCGGAAAGACGCAGGGCGCATAATCTAGGTTCCGCGCCGAGCACCAAGCGAGATCCGCATTCACCTCGGCGGCGTAACGCGCGGTGTCGCCTTCAATTCGCGAATTAAACCGCCCAACCATCCACGGCATGATGATGTCTGCCGAGGCCATCACCTGATGCAAATACGGATCGGGCAAGCAATCCTTGTCCAAATCCCGAAAGTAGGTTGGCACGCCGAGCAGGATGCTGCACCCGCCGTATTGCGGATCGTTTTTCAGAAAACCAATCAGCTTCATGAGACCGATGTCGCGGATGTTGTAAACGCGGTCGGGAAAGCCCAACCCCCAGATGGCAACGAGCGGTTTGCCGCGATGATACAAATACGTCTGGTTGGTGCCTTGCGACGTGATATGGAGTTGATCCACCAGTTCCTTCCAATCTTGAATGATTGAATCGCAATTTTGGCCGGGCCTCAAACCCGAGAGATCATACATCACCGCAATAGCGCGGCCGTATTGCTGGGAAGCCTTAAAAGCATGACCCAGAACCACGCGACCCTCCGTGCGGCTTTCAGGCGTGCGGGTGACATTGTAAAATCGCTGCATGAAGACGCCGTCAATGCCGTATTCCTGCATCCAGTGGAAATGCAGATCTACCGTGCTTTGATCCCAGGGGCTGAACAGCCGGGCCGGCGTGCCATCCTCGAAAGTGAAGGGCGTGGGATACGTTTTCGCGTATTCGGAAACATCCGGCCAGAGATCCACCTTGAGGTGTTCCACGTCCAATTTTCTACTTACGGAGTAATGCCCCCAGCCTTCACCTGAACCATCCCCCTCGGCGCGAAACCAGGCCTGATAACCGCACATGATGCGGCCGTCATAGGTCGGAAAGCGCGAGGCCGGCGAATGTTTCGTCCCGGCGGAAGCAGATACCGAAGCCAGCACTGCAAATGAGAGCAAAATGAAATTGAATATTGTTCTCATGATTGCATTTCGGATATAGACTCGTCGCGCTTGTGCGACAAGTCATGTAATGGCTGAAGTTGAATTCCAACTCCACCCGTGGGAAAATTGGGTGCTTCCACAATTTCAGAATCCAGCTTGCGTAACGCGAAAGCATAAGCACCAATAGCCACGGCTTCGCTGGTGCCAAGGCGCGAGATGCCCACGGCGAGGCGTGGAAGCGAATCGTAGCTAACTTTGCGCGCGCTACCCGGAATAAAAATCTCCCGCGCTTCGCCTTTCAGAAATTTTTCCAACTGCGCCGCATCTTCCAAATTGAAAACCGTGGATGCCAACCGCCGGAGTTTTTTGCCATCGGGCTGTTGGTAATAACCGTTCAACTCGGCCACAAGTGCTGGCAAAAATAATTGGTGGGCGCCAGAAATGCCGCCGCCGATCACAGCGAGTCCATCAACCATCGTAAGCACCTGGCCCAGCGCGTCGCCAACGACTTCGCCCAAGCGCCGATATGCTTCGATAGCTGCATCTTGATTCGGAGATTTTTCGTCTCGCGCAATTTGCGCGATCATCTTTGGGTCTGGCGCGTTTTGGATGGGGATACCCGCCTGCTGGGCATAAACGCGACGCACCGCCCGAATACAGGCGCCCTCCTCGGCGTTCATTTTTGTGTCGAATTTGTTTCGTAGCAACCAAACTTCGCCGGCCATTGAGTTGTCGCCGATAAATAATTCTCCGGCACGCACGATACCGCCGCCCAAGCCGGTGCCGAGCGTCATGCCAATCAGATTTTTGAATTGCTTGGGACTGCCAGTTTTCGCCAGCAAATCATTGATGTGCGGCAACAACCCGGCAATCGCCTCGCCATAGGTGAATAAATCTCCATCGTTGTTGATGAAAACTGGGATGCCGAATTTCTCCGCCAACATTGGGCCAAGCGCAATTCCGCCACGAAAAGCTGGCAAGTTACCGAGGTCGCCGATGATGCCATTCGGATAATCCGCCGGTCCTGGGAAGGCAAAACTGATGGCCACCGGTGGAGCCGGGCATTTGGATTTAACCTGTTTGAATCCTTGAACGATATTTTTAAGACATCCTTCTAAATCATTACCGTTGGAGGATAGAACGATGGTATCGGTTACCGCGACACCACCACGCATCGCCGAAAACCTGAAGTTGGTTCCGCCAGCATCCAGTGTCAAAACTACGCGATGATCAGAATAGATTTTCACGTAAATATTTTAAGCATCGTATTTTTGGCGGCCAATTTTATGACCGACCGCGCCGTAAAACGCGACATAAGCATAGGCGATCAGCGGCACAATAAAGGAGAGTTGCAGATTCTTCGTCGCATCCGCGATGAAGCCTTGCACGGGCGGGAGGATTGCCCCGCCGAGAATCGCCATTACCAGTAGCGACGAAACCTGGCTTTTCAAAACGCCCGTCCCTTCCAGCGCCAGCGAAAACGTGTTCGACCAGCCAATTGAGGTGAACAAGCCGATGGCAACGATGCACCACATCGCCATTTTGCCGCCCACCAGAATTGCCGTGATCAGCAATGCGCAGACCGTCAGCGAGAAAATGGTGAGCGTGCGTCCAGCCAGGCCTTTGCCAAACTGGAACAACAGCCAGCATAAGCCGATGAATGGGAGATAGAGTTGGAACACCACCCAGTTCGCGCGAAATGACTCGCCCCATTGCGTGAAGATGTCACCAACTGAATGGTTTTGCAGTGCGTCCATCGGACAACTTTTCGCCGCCCACAACAGCAGATAAGCCAGCAGTGGAATGACGATAAGCATGATTTGTTTGTTCACCTTGCGCATCTCGCTCAATTCCACCGCCCCCATGAAGCGCCCGATCATTAAGCCACCCCAGTAGAGCGAAACGTATTTGCTCGCCTCGACTGCGGTCAGTCCCGCCACGGTCGGCTGGCCAAGAAAATTGATGATGGCGCTGCCCACGGAGACTTCGCCACCGACATACATGAAGATGGCGATGACGCCGAGAACGACGTGGGGATATTTCAATGCGCCGGCACCGCGTTCGATCTGACCTTCGCCAATGTGCGGCAGGTGGATGAAAAAGAAAATCACCGCCAGCACCACGAACACGATGCTGAACATCAGGTAGGGCAGCTTGACCGAGTCCGCTCCGTGCGCGCCGGTTTTCGCGAAGTATTGATAAATGAGAAAACCACCAATGATCGGCCCGATGGTCGTGCCAATAGAATTGAAACCTTGCGCAAGATTCAGCCGCGAGGATGCGGTTTTTTCCGGGCCGAGAATGGTGACGTAAGGATTGGCGGCAATTTGCAGCATGGCGAAACCGAGGCCGACGAGGAAGAGCGCCATGAGAAACATCGGATACGACATCGCCACCGCCGCCGGCCAGAACAACGCGCTGCCCGTGGCCGAGATTAGCAAGCCGATGACGACGCCGTTCTTATAGCCAAGTTTGGCAATGGGATCGCCCGTCGTAATGGAGATGATGAAATAAATCAGCGAGCCGACGAAGTAAGCACCGAAGAAAGCGAATTGCACGAGCATCGCCTGAAAGTAAGTCAGCGTGAACGCCTCTTTAAATCGCGGGATGAGGATGGCGTTGAACACCGTCATGAAACCCCACAGGAAAAACAGTGAGGTCATAATCGCGAACGAGCCGCGATAGGCCTGACCGTTTCCCAGGGTTACAGAAGATGTTTTGGCCGAAGCCGATGAAATTGATGCCATAAAATTATTGTGCAACGCCATTTACTATCTGGAGCAAATGGCATTATCGCCTATCTCATCAACCTTAAGCCATTCCCCTAAAGCGGGGATAGCTAACAGATAAGCAAAGTTATCGGGCTTGAAAGAAAATGTCAGAATCAGTGAGAAGTTAACTTAAAAAACGCGTCGGCTGGTTGGCCAATGCCACCATTTTAATTCAGAATAATACGCGGACGTTCACCATTCCAACCGAGCTTTACCCACGACAGGAACCACGTGTGACCACGGCCATTGCCACCTTTATAGAACAGGTAGTTTGGCCGTCGTCGTCCACAAAAATGTCAGGATGACCTGACTCGGATGAGTTCCATGTGCCGGGCACCCCGTTGCCCCACTCGCCCACATCTACGTCAATCGCCCGCCCATTGTTCCAATCGCCGGTCGCGCGCCAATTGGTATCGAACCAGCCCTTGACCGCACCAGCCCACGCGCCTCCGGCTGAAAGACTGGTGCCATAGATTACCACCGTCTGTTTTTTCCCGGCGTTGAGATTTTGAAAAAACTTTACCGCTGGCGCCAGCTAGGCCAATGCCACGCAACAAAACCAGACAACGAAAACCAACGCTAATTTCTGTTTTGAACAATACGATATTTGCATGGTTTCGTGTTTAATTCTTTAATGGCGGAACAATTTTGATTGCATGAAGTGCTCAACTCGCATCATGCCGATATAGCAGTCGTGAAATCCGCCGTAAAAAAACAGGGTGTCGTTTTTTGGCTCGTAAAATAGAGCCGTCCCGAAATTAGGTCCTTCATACCAGACGTGTTCACGGGAAACTGGCGCGTCCGGCAGTATCCCTAACTTCAACACCTTCCATGGTTCTTTACCATCCACGATGGCCGAGACGTTACTTGGTTCAGGTGCTCCCGTGTAGCCGGCATGGGTGCAGGCACAGACCGCTACAAGAATATTCCCATCCGGCAAAACCACGGCGGATCCAATGGCGCTTCCCTTTTCGCCCCAGAAATTTGTTCCCGGCGGAATGACTGGCTCTGGATTTGCCAGAACCCAATTGGTCAAGGTATTCGACAGTAAGATTACCGTGTGGGGTTTGGGGGATTGAATCCAATTTTCGGTAAACGCGATGAAGCGATAATCTGCTCCCGCATACGACACCGGCTTGCGTTGGGAATATTTCTGGGTGTCGATGATTTCCTGAATCCGGCTATTGCCAAAGATACTACCTAGCTTGAGTCCGGAATCTTTCCAAACGGTAAAATCATGCGAACCGTCGCTTGTCCACCAAGGCATGCCGCCGCCACCGGGTGTCACATAAACCAATCCATCTCCAAAGGGATCCACAACGACATTCATATCTCCAGTGCATTTCAATACGTCGTCTTTAACCCGCGTCCATGCCACACCGTCGTCGGAGGAAATGATGCCGTGATAATTGTCTGCGCCAAACTTTCGCCACATCATGTAATATTTTCCATCTTTCGCTTTCCACATGGCGGGATTGCAAACGTCAGCGGCAAGTATCGGCGTCTTTTTCCACTGCCACATAAAGTTCCAACCATCTAAACTTGGATCGAACTTGATGTCGTCGAAGCGGGCATTCCCACCGGAACAAATCATTAGCGGTCTGCGCGCCAGCGGTAGGTCAATGACCGTTCGGAAGCTATCAATGGTATCGCCGTGATCGTTCTTAAAGAAAACAATCAACCCATCTGAATACGGCGACCAGTCCAGTTGCAGCCGGTATTTCACACCCGTTTTAAGCGACAACTTCCCTGCGCCATTGTTGGTCGTGCCACTAAACTCTTTGAGTTTCGTCAGCGAGCCATCGGGAAGCTTCTGCCACGTTTCGATAGAATTCTTGGCCGCGTTCAGCGTCACGCAAATCAAAGCCTTGGCATCCTTGGAGCAAAACCCAATGCCAGGTCGTGCGTTCGGCGAGTCAATAATGATATCCGCAGACAGTGCAGCTTCGGCCAAGGTTCGCCACTCACCGCCCGTGTCGGTCTTATTGATGTAAACGTCCGGGGTGAATGCTAAATTCAAGTTAGTTCCTACACTCTTGGCCGAATATTTCTGACTCACTCCATTGGTAGAGACGTTGAATCCGCGGGCATTCCAGCTGTTCAAATTTCCGGCCTCAAAATTATCGATGAAACCATTTTCCGGCATACCCCAGGCATTGGTTGCCTGCGGCTCATCGTTAATCGCATCTACCCGATCTCCGAACCCCAATGGAATAGTTTGGATTTTTGCGGGTGAAGTAATGGATTTCAAAAAGACAAATGATTTAACATTCAACAAAGCGTTGCTGGTATCGCCGTGAAAAACGAGAAACACGTCCCGCACTCCCGCCTGTGAATTATCTACCGGACAATTGACTTCGCGCCAATTCTGCCAGCCTCCGGTATTGTCAAACGAACATTTCCCCAGCAGTGGCCCAGTCAAGCTATCGAGGCGGATTTCCATCGAGCCACGTCGGATAGTTGCCACGCTCGCTTTGAATGCGGCCACCCCGCTGTCAAAGTCATAACTTTTATAGACGACGTAAGCTCCATTGCGGATCGAGCATAAATTAGTGCCGCCTTCACTACTGGCCTCGGTTTTGATGGCTCCGGATTTAGCATCAAAACTATCGGCCAAGATAGTGTTAAGCGGGTTGTTGGCAGCCAAGAGTCTTCCGCCAGCAAGGCAAATAAAAATCGCTGCCAGCACGATTAGTTTGAGACGCGCATCGAACTTTGGGTTATGAAGATACTTCATGCTAATAATCTTTAGGAAATGCGGTTGTTTTTATTTTGAAATATTTGCCGGCGAATTGGTCTTCCATTCCAAAACCTGCTTCCCAGCAATCAAGCAGTCGCGAAGTTTTGGATAATCAACTTTCTGGACGGAAACTTTTTCGTCGATCGCCAAGGCAGCGGCCGTGGCGGCGGCTTGACCCATCGTCATGAATACCGGTTCCATGCGGATAGACCCATAGGCGATGTGCGAAGCCGCGAGACAGACAGGAATGAGAAGATTTTCGCATTGCTCCGCGCGCGGCACGATTGAGCGATAGCTGATCGGATAAGGACTTGTCGACGGCGCTTGCACGTCGCCCTCATTCTCGACTTTGCCATTGCGGGCAATTCGCCGGCAGTTATGCGAATCCATGCTGTAAGCTGCTAGGCCATTAGAATCAACAGCAACTAAGTCTTGGCGACAATTCTTTTCCGTCATCACATAGTCGGAAATCATCCGCCGCGCTTCGCGCACATAGAGCTGGTTCGGCCAGCCGTCAGTGTCTTGAAATTCATTGCGGCAAAGTCCCCACTCCTGCATTTCCTTCCGAATGGACGGCGGCACGCGCGGACTGGTGGCGAGATAGGTGAGGAAGCCTTTGGTGTAATTCAAACAATCGGCTTGAAACTTCTTGCGGGTGGCTTCGTCGCCATCGGGATAATCATTGCTCATCCCGATGAAGTCTGTCGAAAATCCGCCGCTGTTATTGCTGTCTGTCTTATCTCGCGTGACCATGTCTAGCTTGATGAAATTTCTCAAGGTGACGGTTTTGCCAGCCGCCGCCAGCGCATCAAAATAACGGCCAAGCAATTCGTATTGCTTCGGGTCATAATTCGGCGGCGGTTCAATCGGCTTACGATTGGCCGGATTTTTTGTGAGACAAAGACGGTAGTTATAAGCCTGAACACATTTGTCACCACCACCGGAAATTCCTAGTTCGCCGGCTTGAACCAAAGGCAACAAACCGCTGTTCGTATCGCCTGCGATGACGAAAGCATCCACTGGAACTAGTAGTTGATTCTTGGGAGTTGCGTGCCGAATCCCATTTAGAGTTTCGCCGTAGGTGGAATTCGCTTCACGTCCGACAAAATAAGATACGCCGGCTTTCGCCATCAAATCGCCTTCGTAGGTTGCATCTATGAACATCTTTGCCCGGAATACCGACCCATCTTCCGTAATAATCTCCGAAATTCTGGCCCCGACCTTTTTTACTGCGTCCAATTTTTGCTGAAAATAAACCGGCGTCTTTGATTCAGCGAGCATGGCCACAAATTCCTGTTCCGCCACGTGCGGCTCAAATGTCCACGCCTCAAATTTTCCGTAGTGCTTGCCTAACTGGCGATAGAATTCGCGAGACAATCCCCCGATGGCATCTTTGTTACCGATGTCCGTCCAGCCCAAACCGCTGGCGGTCATTCCACCCAGATGCTTTCCCGGCTCGATGACCACGACCCGTTCATCCATTTTGGCTCCTTGCACGGCGGCGATTACTCCGGCAGAAGTTCCACCATAGATGCAAATGTCAGATTCTACTGTTGAACCCAACAATTGAAATCCAACAAGCCAACAGAGCGTGGTGACAAATAAATTTATGCTGGCGGCTCTCATTATTGTTCAGTTGCTATTGTCGGGCAAATGCCGGTTTATGACCATCCCCCTAAAGCGGGGATAATCGGCCAGCATCGAAATATTATTCAAGCCTCAACCCAGACCGGACTGGACCAAGCGAGGTGGTTGTTCTTCTGGGTCACTCGGGCATAGTAATACAGCACGCCATCTTCGGGAACTGGCGTGGCGTCCGTCCATTCGCCTTTGGTCTGATTGGTCGTTGTGTCGGGTTCGTAAACATGAACCACGCGACTGTTGCGCAAAATTTCGACTCGGGCGATTGCGTCCATGGATCCAATGTTGAATGTCATCTTCACGGCAGATTCGCCAGCCACATTTTCACCGCCCCACGCACCGTTAACTCGAAAATCCACGACAATCTGGTCGCCGGTCGTGGCGAAGCAGCGGCGCGCGCGGAGCGCTTCCAGAATTCCGCGCCGGCTAACTTCCTTTACCCAGATACAAGTCAGGCCAACGCCCATGCTGTTGTGATCGCCACTGGCAACGAAACCGAGACGATATTTTTTGTCGCGCAAGGCGTAGTCAATAAAACCCTTGTCGGATGTCGCCAGTGGCTTGTGGCGGGAAACATTGATCATGCGCGGTGCTCCACGATACTCGGCATTGCCACGGCATTGGAAAATTTCCACCACAGGTTCAATGACTTCATCCCGCGTTTCCCAATCACACGGATGGGTCTCGTCCGCCGGATGGTGCGGGATGGAAACACAGTCAATTTTGTTTTTGCGGATGAGCGCCCAGAGTTTTTTCGCATCCTGCGCTTCGGGGTTTGTTTCGGAAAAAACCTCATCCTTGTTGCGCACAAATTTTCGAGCTTCATTGACGTTGGCAAAGAAAATATTGCGGTGGCCAACGCCGCGACCGATCTCCGGCTTACCGTTATTCGAGAGCGTCCATTCGATGGAAGGCAACGCCACAAAATGTTCAGGGTCGTTATAGAATTCAGCCAACCGCAGAGATTTCCGAAAGTAAATTTCCGTCAGTGAATAGCTGTGGTCGGTAATTCCAGCGAAGTCGTAGCCTTCGGAGTAAAGACCATAGCGGAAATCGTCGTGCAACGTGCCGTCCGTGCCCGCCGGCCAGCAGTTGGAGTTCTCCGTGTGCTCATGCAAATTGCCGCGCAACAGGGTGTAGGTTTCCCCGCGATAGTTCACGGTCGGGCGAGATTGTCGCTGCCGACCACTGATTGCCGGGCGAAAATTTTCCACCGGGTGATACTCGGCGACAAGCGTCTCTACCAAGTTTAGCGGCTGCGATGCGGCGGTCAGATTCGGTGCGGCGAAGCGTTCCAGTTCGAGTCGGCCACGGCGGGAATGAATCGTGTCCGTCACGGTAGCCGCACCGTCTGGACTAGGACAACAAGTGCAAACGTTTTTCGTCAGGTCGCTTTTCCAGATCATCCAAAACGATTTTGCGTCAGCAGCAAAAGCAATCGAGGGACGCTGTAATTCGCCCTTTTGTTTGGTTTGAACCAGCGTGGTCGGCGAGGCCCAGCCGGTTGCGGGATCGAGATGTGAAATGCGAAATGACCAAAACGGCGTGGTCTTATCGCCGCCGCCGCAATGAGTCATCACAAAAAGATTTCCGGCGGGATCTTTGAAGAATGTCGGCGAGTGGTCGTTCTTGCCTTGAAACAACCAACGCCCGATTTCCTTCTGCTCGTAAAGCTGGCCGTTGAAATAACAAACCATCGCACAACAACGGTCACCGGTGTAATTATCGCTATCTTCCAGACGACTGGTGAATCGGTTGTTCTCCCAACTAATCCATAAGCGCTGCTCCCGGTCAAAAGCCAGAGCGGGTCGGGCATTAATATTCACTCGATCCTTGAGCCCGCCGCCCACGGCGACTGGCACGGTCTTGATCGTTTGCAAAGTGTGCGGATCGAGGATTGCAAGTTGGACATTCCGATGCACGCCGTCGGTGCAGCTATAAGCCAAATAGATTTCGCCCGATGAAGCAACTTCTATGGCTGGCTCAAAACAGTTCGTTGTTTCGTCGGCAACCCGCATAGGTTTGCTCCAACGAACGCCATCGAAACGCGAGAGATAAATGCTGAACTGGCCTTTGGCAAAAACTTCCCAAGCCACCAGATAGCTGCGCGGGCCAATCGCTTTGACGACCGGGTTGATGCTGCGTTGCGCCGGATCACTAATGGCGACGGGCGGCTGAAATTTTTTGTCCTTGGCGATGGCGACTTTGATAAGCCAGCGATTTTTCTCGATGGCCGTCCAGACGTCAATAGGTTCGCCTCCGTCGGCACATACCGCAACAACCGCTTCGTATTCGCCAGCAGGAGTCACAGGTTCCGTTTCTTTCCAAGTTTCACCATTGAGCGAGAAGCCTGAAATAATTTCCTGACAGTCCGGAAAATCTTTTCGACGCAAAGTGGTCAACCAAGTCTGCCGACCATTGCCAAACAAAATCGGCGCTTCATCCTGCTCCGCATCGAAGTCAGACAAGTAAAGGCTCTCCAGCCGCTGATAGGGCGAGTTAATGCCGAGACTTTCGCCGAAAGAAAGCCGGGGCAGCAGCGCCGCTGAAGCCGACGCGAACACAGCGCTTCGAAGAAATTGCCGTCGGTTCATGATGATTATGAATGGCTAAATTCATTTGCTGCTTCCGATTGCTGGGGCAGTGTCTGCCGCTGGCACGACCGTGGTGATTTCCGGCGGCTGTGGTAAAGGCGCCCAACCGTCAGCCTTGGTCACGTCACGGCTTGCCCATTTTTCCCACATCGTCCGATTCAGCAGCGGGCAAATAAAAATACCGCCGATGACCGGTCGCGCATGGAAGGCGACTTCCTTCGCTTCGCGCGTCCAATAAAAATCAGGGAATGGCCGGCGGCTCGGCGTTTGGTTTGCGTAATTGTAAATTGGGTCGAGCAATTTATCGAAGTCAGCACGGTTGCCTGTGAGCGAAGCCGTCCAGAACGACCACGGCAATTCCGCGTAAGGCTTGCGGTTATCCAGCGCCAAACCAAATTTGTCCACAACCTTGAAATAGTAATTCATATCTTTACGCAGCACATCCGCCGAAAAAAGATTCAAGCCCAGCACGCGATCCCAAATCAAATTATACTTCTGGCTCCAAGTGCTGGGTTGATCGAACGCCAGTCGGAAATGATCGCCGTCATCAGCTTCCTTCACCCAGCGCGCGGCGTATTGTTTCGCCAAGTCGCCATATTCTTTTGCGGCGGCTTTTGGCCGCGCAGGTCGCACAGATGACTGTAGGCGCCGAGCGCGACAATTGCCTTTGCTGATAGATTAACATTGTGCGCCAAGTGTCCGGCAAAATCGTCCGTGCATAGCTGCCGCTCCGGGTCGAAACCTTTGGACTTGAGATAGTCCGCCCATTTTTCCAGCACCGGCCAGTATTTTGCGGCGAAATCGGCATTGCCTTCTACTTCGGCCAGAGCGGTGGTGAGAATAATCAAGTTCGCACTCTCTTCGACCGGCATCTGATTGTCTGCGGTGCGTTCGCCGCCGCCATAGACCTGACCGTTGGCGAGCGGGTAAGTGCCAAGATCGTGCGGTGCGAATGAAAATTTCCAGCGCGGTGAACTCGCGTAGTCCAGCGGCGGCACCAACATCGCCTTGGTCAGCGACGGACTGAAGAGCAGACAAAACGGTCCGAAAGGATAAATGACGTCCACCGTCCCGATACAACCATTGCTGGTATTTTCCTTGGGAAATAAAAGTGGCTGGCCGTTTTCGTCCGTGACGAGTTTGTTGCCAGCCACCGCCTGCCGATATGCCAGCGCGCCGAGCCGAGCATATTTTTCACCGCCTGCCTTTCGGAGGTCCGCGATCAAATCAGCATCAAACTTTTTGCAGCGCTTCACGAGCGACTCGTATTCGGCAGCGGATTTTTTCAGAAGCGCGGCGGCATCATCACCATTGCGCCGCCAGTATGGCCGGAGATTTTTTTTGAAATACTGAATCGAATATTCGTCGTCGTAAGCGAGCATCAACATCCGCGAGACCGGTTTGGCGGAAACTTTGAAGGAAGCATAATCGAGTTTCGCCACATACGACGACACCTTGCCATCAGCGGATAATTCAGGCGGATAGCTCGCGGTGGCTTGGTCTGCGCGACCCGCGAGATAAAGATAGCCCCAATCAATCCGCAGGTCGTCCCCCTTCTTGCCGAGCACCGGTTGCGCCGCCGTGCCAATGCGGACGACGCTAAACCAAAAATCAGAACCGTCACCGCCAGTCATCGAAGGAGCAAGTTCCTGCGTCGAAGTGTTCCGACTTATTTCTCCGTTGGCGGTGAATTGAAATGACACTTGATGCTCTGACTTGTCCGTGCTGACAAATTCATAACTGAGATAAGTGACCGGCCGCGAATAAATCATCAAATCATCGGGCAATGCGGGCGTCATAAACGTGAGCGTGAGCCGGACGCCTTCGCCCGTGAACGTATAAATCGTCCGTGTGGGCGTGACTTCCAGACCAGTCTGTGGCAACGTGGGCGTCCCAACCGAGCTCGTGCCCATGACGCGGAAAGTTTTGCTGTCAATTTGAACCTGGCTCGTCAGCCGATTCGGTTTGCCCGTCCAATGAACCGTGTCTGCATCCGTCAGTTTGTCTGACGGCGACCAGATACTGAAATACGGATCACACGCAATCAGCGGCACGGAAGGTGGACGGAGCGGCGCTTCGGCGGCATATGCGTATTGCATGACGGAAAGGACAACATAAACAGCGGAGAAACGAATAAGAATTACCGACCGAGAGAATGTCTGCAAACGGGTTAGAGAAAATAGCTTCATTATTTTTGATTAGTTTCGGCGTTCACGTTACGCTGCATTTCGACCTTCAGCCGCGAGAAAATCTCGGGATTGTTATTCATGGGCAGGTTTGTAAGGCGGCAGAGCATTCAGACGAGCCGCAAGCTGCGCGACGACGACGGGATTCGCTTGGGCGACACTGTGGTTTTCCTCCGGGTCAGTGTCGTGATCGTATAGTTCATTTTGACCATCGCTCCAACGTGTAAAACGCCAGCGGGTCGTGCGGACGCTTTGGCCGTAGAGTTTGGATCCACGAGTCACCAGGGTGAAAGCCGCGTCTTTGATGCTGACCGCAGGGTTAGCCAAAACCGGTTTCAAGCTCGTTCCATCAGCTGCATGAGGCATCTTCAAGCCACAAAAATCGGCGACTGTGGGATAAAGATCCACAAACTCGACCAGCGAGCGAGTCGTTTGTCCGCTCTTTATTCCAGGCGCGGCAATGACCAGTGGCACACGGCAGGAGCGCTCGAAAAGAGTATCCTTGTTCCACCAGTTCCGCTCGCCAGTGTGGTAGCCATTGTCACCGACGAAAATCACAATCGTCTTGTCCCAGAGTTTATTTTTGTCGAGCTCATCGAGCACACGGCCGAGCTGTGCATCCATGAAGCTGGTGGCGGCGCAGTAGGCGCGCAGCAACTCCAGCCATTCCCGGTCGGTAAATTTACCAAAAGCCACGCCATACGAACCAAATCCAACGGCTTGCGCTGGCACCGGCGAAATGTCCAGCGGATCGCGCCAACGTTTCAGCGACTCCGTTGGATACATATCGAAATATTTTTTCGGCGCGACGAACGGATCGTGGGGTTTCATGAATCCACAACCGATGAACCAAGGCTTTTCGCCTAGCTGCTCAATCATGGAAACGGTTGCAACAGCAATTTGCCCGTCAGGTTGGTCATCGTCATTGCCATCCGCCGCGCCCCAAGCGCACCAATTAAGTGCTCCATCCGTGACGTTGCGGCCCTCAATCATTCGGCGACCGACTTGGGTCGCATCAAAGTCCTGCGCGGTGTGCCACGAGTGACCCGTGTCCGCCCACAGCGCCTTTTGCACCACATCTTTGCCGCCGCCCAAGTGATAGAGTTTGCCAAACGCATGGGACTGCCAACCGGCGTCCTTGCAGAGCTGTGGCAAGGTGACAACGTCGGGCATCATTTGGCGCAGGCGGGTGGTGTTGTTGGCGATGCCTGTTTGCTCGGCTCGTAAGCCGGTCAGCATAGAACAGCGGCTGGGATTGCAGACCGGATATTGCACATAGGCACTCTCGAAATTGACACCATGCGCCCGCAGACGATCCAGATTCGGCGTCTTCACGACGTCCCGCGTGAATGCGCCGCCGTAGTCACGCAAGTCGTCGGCAATGATAAGCAGGACGTTGAGCTTAGGTGGCCACGCGGCATCAGCTCCACGCAACTCGGTAAGCACCGCGAGCAGACTGATGAAGAAAACAGACATTACTCTCATAGCAGATTGAAGGAATTGAATCGCTGTCGCAGATTACCTCGCCGTTGACCCTCAACATTTACCGACCTGGGCCAAAACACGCCAACGTTCAACAACGGTTTAGTTATCTTCATAAACATTGTTCCGCAAATTATTATTCGCACGAGTCCATCGATAATTTTTTTTCTAACTTTGATAGCGATGAGGTCATTGTCACAGTTGGTTCATCGAGGTGCAATACCCCCAAAGCGGGGAGGATAATTTTACATTCCAAATACTTAAGCCAGTAATATGATTCTCACCGACAAGAAATAAATAGCACAAATACTCTAAAGAAGTTTTGCCATAAATTAATGGCTTTTATGTCACCGTAAATAAGTTGCGCCATTGAAGCCGTAAGGCTCACAGCCTTGGCAGCCGGATCGATTTGATGAATTAAACATGGTCAGCCAAATCGTCAGGGAATTACGCGGCTGGACAACTATTACGATCCGAACGAAAGAAAATATTACATCACGCCGCAGAGTATCGAAGCGGTGATTCAAGAGGAAATTCAACGGACGAAAAAAAACACAAGTTCCGGATTCGGAACCTTTCGGAAGCTCTGTGGCACACGTGAAACAATTGCTGACACCCGCTATGCAAAAAGCTGCTGATGAGCGGAAGGTTCAAGAAATGGAACGGGAGATCATGGATTTGAAGATCGCCAACCGAGGAAAAGATTACTTGATTGACCAATTGAAAGGAGAACGCATGGGCTTTTTTAATCAGCTACTCTCGGCCAACCGGACCGTGGGTCAACTTGAAACAAAGTTGCACCAATTGGAGGAGCCAAAATTATGATGCAGCAAGCGGCACGCGCATTCAAGCGGTCAAATTACTTCCCTCCGTTTTACCGGAGCAGCTAGGCGGCGGCTGAATTGGAGTCGAGTTGAGTATGATAATCCTTAGCGAAGCTGGCTTTCGCGCCTGAATTGCCGTGGGGTTTGGTTAAAATGTTTGCGGAAGATGGCTGCGAGATACGCCTGCGAGCCGAAGCCGGATTTTTCCGCGATTTCCGGCATGGCCAGATTGGTTTCCGCAATCAGATGACGGGCGCGATCCAATTGGAAGCGCCGCAATTCCTCGGCCGGTGTGCGTTGTAAAATTTCTAAAAACTTCCGTTCCAGCCCGCGCCGGGAAACGCCGGCGCGTTTGGCGACATCAGACACGCGCACGGGCAAGGTGGCTTGTTGGCGGATATAACTCAAGGCTTTCACCAGCGCCGGATCGCGCACGGCCAGGGTGTCGGTGGACTGCCGTGAAACGATGCTCAACGGCGCGATGAAGTGTGGTTGTTTAGGAGGTTTTTTTCCTTTCATCAAACCTTCAAGCAGTTTCGCGGCCTGATAGCCAATGGTGTCCGCCGCCGCCCGCACACCTGATATGGGAATCTGCGTGGCCTCGCACAACACTTCGTCGTAAGACTGGCTCAAGACGGCGACTTCTTCTGGCACTTGCAAGCCGGCCTGCTGGCTGGCAAAAATAATTTCCCGCGCGCCGCTGGCATTCCAGCAAAGCACCGCTACCGGCTTGGGCAAACCTTTGAGCCACTCGCCGAGTTTTTTCAAATCCAGCCGCCAGTCCGGTTCTGCACCCGACTGCGGCTTGGCTGTGAACATGGAAATTTCACCACCGCCTTTTTGGACGCCGCTCACAAATGCCGCCTGATGCGTCGCGATATAGTCCAGCCCTTCGAGACTGAAATAGGCGAAGTGCCGGAAGCCGCGTTCCAGAAAGTGATCCACCGCCAGTTGCGCCGAGGCCACGAGGTTGGTGCTGACGCGCGGGAAATTTACGTTGCTCAATTCGATGCCCGAGACATTGACGATGGGGATTTTTTCAGTTTGCAATTCCTTCACCATTCGTTTGTTGGCCACGCGGGCGATGACGCCGTCGCCGCTCCAACCAGACGGCAGCTTCAAATGTTCCTCCATGCCGCGCGCCTCCACAAAAATCTGCCAGCGGCCGTGCGTGTGCGTGTAGCTGATGACGCCGGCAAGGATGCTGCGTCCCCAGGTGGTCGAGGTGTCCACGAGAATTGCCACGCGCGGGACGACAGATGAATGGCGGTGAGGGTTGGGTTTTGTCATTTAGCAACTGGGGTCGGCAGAAATCATGAATTAAAAGAAGCGCTGGCGCAATTTCTATAATTTACGGCGCAATTATGGGTATCTTTTTTTCGCGACCGTGAGATTATCTTTCGAGCCCAAACGCGATACTCGCATCCATTGACTCGACAGCTTTGCTCAGCGTGAGCAAAGCGAATTTATTGAAATCAATTTTATGAGACCGCCAAAAGTTATAGTCATTGTTTTACTCGCATCGATAATGGTTCGCGTCGCGTATGCCCAACCGAAACCGCCTTATGTGGGGGTGTCGTATTACCCCGAAGTGGCGACCGGTCAGATCACAAATGATATCGTCATGATGCGTGATGTGGGGGTGAACCTCGTGCGCTTTGGCGAGTTTGCGTGGTCGCGCCTGGAGACGAATGACGGTGATTTTAATTTTGCATGGCTTCATTCTGCGGTTAAGCAATTTTCCGACGCGGGAATTGCAATCGAGTTGTGCACGCCCACAGCCGCGCCGCCGGCTTGGTTGAGCACGGCGCATCCGGACATTCTCCGCGTGAACGCTTCGGGCCAGACCATGGAGCACGGCGGACGACGCCAGTATTGCCCCAATTCACCCACGTATCAGTCTTATGCGGTGCGGATCGCGGAAAAAATGGGCGAAGAATTTGGTGGTGAACCCGGAGTTATCGCGTGGCAGATTGACAATGAATTCTGGGGCGATTGCTATTGCACGAATTGTGAAAAAGCTTTTCACGTCTGGTTGAAGAATCATTTTGGCACGATTGAAAATTTGAACGCCACCTGGCTCACCGTGGTTTGGAGCCAGGAATACCAGTCATTCGATCAGGTGCCGCTGCCCAATCCGCACCGCGCCAGTCACCATCCTTCCCTCATTGCCGCCTACCGGCATTTCATGAGCGACAGCTATGTGGCTTTGTGTGACGCCCAGGCCAAAGCGTTGTGGCGGCACACGAAAAAGAGTGTGACCACGAACGCCCACAATCCGGGGGTTCAACAGATTGATTTAGTGGATTTGTATCGGGATCTGGATCTCGTGAGCATGGACTTGTATGCCGGGCCGACCGATCTGTTGCGCTATGCGTTTGAGGCCGACTGGATGCGTCCGCTGAAGAAACCATTTTGGCTCGCGGAAACCGCCGTGACGCATAACGGGGGGACGTCGGCAAGCGGTGGGAATGAATACGCCAATTACCCCGGTGCGTTGCGGGCCAAAATGTGGCTTACTTATGCGCTCGGCAGTGACGCGGTGAGTTTCTGGCTCTGGCGCGCGCATTGGGCCGGGCAGGAACTGGAGCATGGCAGCGTGATTTATTCGTGGGGCGATGAATGTGCCAATACGCCTGAAATCCGCCGCGTGGCCACCGAACTGAAAACAAATGCCGTCTGGCTGCGCGCCACCAAACCCGCACCGGCCAAGGTGGCGCTTACCTACGGCATCCCCTCGCAATGGCAGTTTAACGCGAGTTCTATCGTCGCCGACTTCAACTATTATGGAGCCATCACCGCGTTTTACCGGATGCTTGGGGAGTGCGGCATTTCCCGCGATGTCATCATGCCTGGCGCGTCGGTGGACGGTTATCAAACAGTTTTTTCACCGTATTTTCCGGCACTGGACGCAACGACGTTGGCGACGATGAAAAATTATGTTGAACAAGGTGGCACCTGGGTGCTGGGGCCGCTTTCCGCCTGTCGCACAACCGAGGCGACAGCACATCGCGATGCTTGCTACGGCGAGGATTTTGAGAAGTGGCTGGGCATTCATGTGCGCCATCGTTCGCCGGCAAGTGGCGTGACCCGGTTGGCGACGGAAAAAGAAACCGTGACCTGTCAGTGGTGGTGCGATGCGTATGAAACGAAAGCGGCGCAACACGTTCTCGCCAAATATTCCGGCGGTCCGTTGGCTGGTTTTGCCGCGATTGTCGAGTGTCCCATCGGCAAGGGGCGCGTCATTCTGCTCGGCACCCAGCCGGAAGAAAAGTGGCTGCGCGGATTCCTGAAAAGTTTGTCGCCGGAAACTCAAACTCCGGCGGACGCCGGCGTGGTCGTAGTGCCACGCGTGACCAGCGATGGCAAAACTGCGGGGTGTATCATCGTGAACACGCGGGCAACGGCGGCTCACTTCCAGATGGCCGGCCGCGCCCCCGAAACGATTGATGGTTTCGGGGTGAAAATTGTCCCGGGAAAAGATTGAAAATGACTTTGAAATTCAGTCGCCTTCAACTGAGCAATCAAAACAATGAAATCATTTTGCGGGCTAAAAATCTCGATGCGAATTAACCGTCCGACATATCGTGCCGCTTGCCTCTTGTTATTCTATGCTCTGATGAGTTCGGCGATACGAGCGGCTAATCCCATCGTCGAAAACCGGGGCCTGTGCGATCCGCATGTGGTGATCTATGGCGACCGGGCTTACGCTTACGCCACGCACGATTTTTCCCCCACCAATCATAATTTCGTGATGGAGGACTGGTGGGTCTGGTCCTCCGCCGATCTGGTGAACTGGCGGCAGGAAGGCACGCTGCGGCCCGAGGATACTTTTCTAAAACGGCCATTCAACGATTGCTGGGCCACTTTTGGCGTCAGCCGGAACGGAAAATATTATTGGTATTTTTCCGCCGGCCCAACCGAGATTGGCGTGGTCGTGGGCGATTCGCCCGCCGGGCCATGGAAAGACCCGCTCGGAAAACCGCTGCTCGCCAAAGGGTTCACGCCCACCGAACAGCGCGACCCCGACATCCTGATGGACGACGACGGGCAGGCTTACATCATTTTCGGCGTCTGGAATTATTATCTCGCGCGGCTGAATGACGATATGATTTCGCTGGCAGAACCCCCGCGGCCGGTCATGCTGGATAAAAATTTTGGTCCTTATGGCGCGGGAAAAACCGACGACAAACCGTCGCTCCACAAGCGCAATGGAATTTATTATTTGTCGTGGTCGAGTTTTTACGCCATGTCCACCAATGTTTACGGCCCTTACACCTTTAAGGGTTCCGTCATCACGACCAACGGGCTGGCGCCGGAATTCCGCAAAGGCAACATCTTTCGCGACCGGCACGGCAATTTTTTCACATGGCACCACCAGTGGTATTACGCCTGCAATGACAAAAGCCAGCCGGGCCGGGGCGCACATTTCCGCGATTCCTGCATCAGCTACGTGCACTACCGCGACAACGGCGAGATGGCCCCCATCCGCCTCGATCGCCTTGGCGTTGGCCAATACGATGCCCGCCAGCCTCGCATCGAGGCCGAGGATTATTTTGACGCTGCCGGCGCGGAACAGCGCGAATGTCCCGACGACGGTTTCGAGGTGCGCGGGCTTGGCGAGGGAAGTTACCTGGTCTATCCCAACGTAAAGAATTTGTCGCCGGCCATGCGGATGACTTTGCGCGCGGCTGCCGGCAATCCTTCGGGTGCGACCTTGGAAATCCGCGAAAAAAATCCGACTGGAAAACTTCTAGGCGTCTGCCAAATCCCGGCAACCGGCGGGTGGGAGCGTTATCAAACGATGTACTGCGAACTTAAAATTGCCGCAACCGTGGCCGATTTGTGTCTGGTTCCCCAAGGCGGCTCCGGCGAGCGGCTCCGGTTGGATTGGTTTTCCCTTCATTCGGAATTAATAGGCAACTGAAATGGGCATATGAAAAGTCTAAACAAACTCACATTCCTAACACTCGCTGTCCTGCTGCTGACGCCGCTGGCCGCGCTGCAAGCCGCCAATCTGGCGAACCTGCGCTGCGAGTTCCGCGTGAATCCGCTAGGCATCGACGCGTCCCGACCCCGGCTTAGTTGGGTAATCGAGTCGAACGACAGAGGGGTGCTCCAGACAGCCTATCAGGTTGTTGTCGATGGTGTCTGGGATTCAGGGAAAGTCGTATCTAATCAATCGCAGAACGTTGAGTATGGCGGCAAGCCGCTCGTTTCCGGCACGCGCTATGATTGGAAAGTTCGCGTGTGGGATAACTCGGGGAAAGTTTCGAAATGGAGCGAACCAGCGACGTGGACTATGGGACTGCTGAAACCGGAAGACTGGACGGCACGATGGATCAGCACGGAGATGGAGGAACAGGTGGCCCCCCCGAAAGCGGGTGGGAATTTGAAAATTCTCAAGGCGACATATGTGGCGCGCGATGGGACGGGATCGTCCAATGTGACCGGGAAGGTTTCCGCTCTTGTAAAAGATGGCGTTTTGAACTTCAAGGTTACATCCGAGATACTCGGCGTGGATTCGGCGATGAATTATTTGAGGAATCTTGAGGTCGAGTATGAACTCAATGGCAATCGTGGCACCGCCAGTGTATTGGAGTCCGAAGAGCTGGTCATACCAACGCCTCCCGTGTCACAACCGAAACCCCTCGACGAGCCTTATGTCAGGCGGGAATTTGATCTTGCAGCAATTCCCACATCCGCCCTAGCGACTGTCAATGTGATGGGATTTTACGAGCTTTATGTGAATGGAAAAAAGGTGGGGCCGAATGTGATGGGGCCGGCACTTTCGGACTATCAAAAGCGCTCACTTTACGAAACCTACGACCTTGCGCCCTATCTGCGGAAAGGCCGCAACTGCATTGGTCTTTGGCTCAGCCGGGGCTGGTATTTGAAATACAAATCGACCGCAAGCCCAACCCTTCCGTGCAACACAACACGGCGATAGCCCGGCTGCAACTTGATATGGTGGTGGCTGGGCACCCGCTCTGCATTGCCACGGACGGCGAATGGCGCAGCAAAGCCAGCGGCCGCAGCCTGCTTGGCCCCTGGCTTTGGAATAAAATGGGCGGGGAACTGGTAGATGCACGGCAAGACGATCCCCAGTGGGCCGATTCGGAAATAACTAACGGCGATTGGTATCCGGTTAAAAAGGTTGCGGCCCCAGCGATTCCAGCCGATGCCCAGAAGTGTCCGCCCATGCGCGTGCTGAAAACCATGCCGGCGATTTCCTGCACCAAACTTGCTGACGGAAAATATCAGCTGGATTTCGGAACCGAGCTTACCGGTTGGCTCAAGCTGCGTATGCACGGGCAGGCGGCAGGTGACACCATCACCATCCAATACGCCGACAAACTCGATCGCCTGCAGACCTACAGTCAGATGGACCGTTTCATTTGCGCGGGCAAGCTAGCGGAGGAGTTTTGTTCGAAGTTCAACTACCATGGGTTCCGTTGGGCGATCATTGAAGGACTTGCAGCGGCACCGGAACTTGCGGATGCCGAGGCGCAGTCTATCGGCGCGGACTTTGAAACACGAGGTGGCTTTGAATGTTCCAGCGAACTTCTCAATCATATGCACACGGTGAATCTCTGGACCATCCGGTGTCTGAGCCAATGCGGTTATCTGTCGGACTGTCCGCATAGAGAGCGCCTAGGTTACGGCGACGGCCAGGTGTCCACCGAGAGTTGCATGATGAATTTCATGATGCAGCCATTTTATGACAAATGGTCCACCGACTGGTGCGACGGGGCGGATACAGATACAGGCTATGTTCCTCACACCGCACCGCAAGGGATTGGCGGCGGTGGCCCGGCGTGGGGCGGCGCGGCGCAAGCCTTGACCTGGCGGAATTACCTTTATTATCAAGACACGCAGATTCTGACGCGGAACCTCAAAGCCTGTCGCCGCCACATCGCGGCCATTGAAGCCCACGCGAAAGATGGCATCGTCCGCAACTTAGGCGGAACCGGAGCGGGTTTTGTCGGCGATTGGGTGGCGCCGGGGCGCGGCATGGATACCAACAACCGGCCGCCACCAAATGCGGCGGCGTTGTTTAACAACTGCTACCTGATCTATCTGCGCGAGCAATGGGCGCAAATGGCCGATGTCCTCGGGCGGCACGACGAAGCCAAGGCCTGCCGTGCCGAAACGGAGCGCCTTCGGCCTCTGATCCATGCCGCCTTCTACGATAAAGAAAAACAGCTCTACGCTCTTGACGAACAATCCTATTATCTGATGCCGCTCATGACCGGCGTCGTGCCGGAGGAACTGCGTCCGGCCATCCTGAAAAAACTGGAGGAGTGCATTAGGGTCACGCGCAAGGGGCACCTCGACACTGGAATGTTGGGAACCTACTTCCTAATGAATTACCTCATGGAAATTGGCCGCAACGACCTTTTGTGGTTGGTGATTACCCAGAAGGACTACCCCGGCTGGGGATTCATGCTCGAGCAGGGTGCCACGACTTGGTGGGAACAGTGGAACGGCTACTGGTCACAGATCCATTCGTGCTTCACATCCTTGGATGGATGGTTTTATCAAGGACTGGCCGGCATTCGTCCTGATGAATCGGAACCCGGATTCAAGAAGATCATCATCAAACCAGACGTGGTTGGCGACCTGATCTGGGTGAAATGTTATCACGACTCTCCCTACGGACGTATCGTCAGTAACTGGAAACTCGATGGCCAGAAGCTGACGATGGAAGTTACAATTCCCGCCAACACAACTGCCACGGTATTTGTCCCGGCCAAAGATGCAGGTTCGGTGACCGAATCAGGAAAGCCAGCCGCCAAAGCTGCGGGCGTGAAGTTCCTACGGATGGAGAACGGTGCCGCCGTATACGAGGTTGGATCGGGTTATTATCAGTTCAGTAGCGAAAAGTAGATGCGGATCCACAAATGATTGCCTGCGATATCTCCAGAGAAAGACAACAAAACCGATTTGCAGACCTGCAACGGCGACACATCTTAGTTATGAAAACAGCCAAAACATTCTCTTTTGCCTCCACTTTGACTCGGCGGTTTGTCCCGGCGATCGCCCTGATTGGACAACTGCTGTCGTTGTGGCTCTGCCTTTCCTCGGCTCACGCGCAGTCCATTACCAATCCGATTGCCGCGCTCAATAATCACATTTCCGGAGTCGCCACGCTCACGCCTGCGGAAATCATAACGCAGGGAAACCTCATCCAAACCAACATTGCCCAAGTCGGCACCAATGCGGTGGCGCTGGCAGCGGCCCTGGATTTGGTCAGCAACTACGACGCAACCGTCGGGGCGCTGTTCACCACGACGGCCACCAAGAACGGCTTTACGCGAGACGGCGCAGGCTACGAACTGGCCCAGGCGCTGTTTGATTTGCAGCAGGGAATACTGGATAACTCCTATACGGCGGCCAACCTGACATCGTATTTCAGTTTGCTGAACGGCAGGAAGTTTGGCACGTCCACTTACTTTCCGGGCGCGGTGGCGCCGCCGGCCAGCACCAACACGGGCTACGCCGTGCCGATCAACGCTTCCGTGCTGACCGATTGGGGTTCGCCCTCGCTCTATCAGACTTGGGGGACCCGGCGCCCCACCGGATGCTATTTGGCGCCCGGGAGCATGGGTTATGTCACGGTGCCCGCCGCCCTGGTGAACAATGGGTTTTTCATCCGCGTGGGGGCGCATTATTGGGACTTGAGCGCCAAGACCACGGTAAAGCGACTGGATCGCGTCTCGCGGGTTTATTCGATTACGAGCGCCACCACCCTGATTGCCAATCCGCTGGGTGGCGGCATCTATATTGAAGTGCCCTACGGAAAGAATCTCGGCATTGTCACGGTGGGCATCACCAATGTGGTGCGCTCACCGTTTTTCTCCGCCACCAGTTTTCACCAGACGACGGCGACCGAGTGGCTCACGGAGCGGACTCAGCCTGGGCCATGGGCGGATTTTGAATCGGACAAGTTCATGATGCAGGTGCCGCGCTCGTGGATATACAATTACACCGGCGAGGTTAAAGTGATGCAGGATTGGGACAGTGCGATGGATACGGTTTCCGATCTCATGGGCAGGCCGCACATCAGGTCCAAGACCGTGTTGTATCTTCAGGCGGATGTTGATTATCGGGGAACGGCTAATTTTCCTGGGTATCCGCAGTCGAATTATCCCTACAATCCGAACACCGTTGAAGCTGGTAACAAGAATTATTTCATGCTGACTGGGCCGCAGGACTCCGATTGGACAGTGTTGCACGAACTGGGCCATGCACAGCTGGCCTCCAAGTTTATCGGCGAAGTTGAATCTATGGTCAACCTGCTTTATGTGGCGGTGCAAAATCAAAAATTCGGCATTCCGCTGGAAGATGCCTTTGGGCGTTCGGTGGGCGGTTCCTCAACGGCTACCGCCAATGACAGTATCAACCTCGCCCAAGCAGCGCTAACCTGGATCATGACCGATGCGTTCCGCGCGGGCAGTTCGATGAGCGGGGTGCAAATGCAGTATCAACATCGCGGCCACGGCAAATATGTGGAGATTGCCAACCTGTTCGGCTGGGGAGCGCTGAGCAACTTCTGGTATTCGGTGAATGTGGATTACATGAATGGTATTACTTACTCTCCTGATGACCGGCCTCTGGAGCTTGATTCTGACCTCCTGCCAAACTCCGCAATCCACTAGCCAAGAATCGCCATCGGTCGCTCAAAGACGGGCCACACTTGATTACTGGAACGGGCTATATGAGCTGAACCTGCAATTGAATCAGCACGCATCTGAACTTGGTGCATCTGTGGAAAAGGAGGGACAGAATGGCAGCACCCTCGCTGAACTCCTTCCCAAACTCGCAAATGATTTTGGCGCTTTGGATGATGCTTACGCCAAATCGGTCATGCAAATGACCGTCATGAATGTGGATGAGCGTCTGGTGAAAGAAACCGCCGATGATTTGAGATCGGGAAATGAAGTCGTCAAACATCTAAACGGGATGGCTGAAGCGGCGGTCGCTTATGCCAACTGGAACCAAAGAAAAAGCAATCCTGACGGGACAAAAATATTATCGGACATCGTCTATTCTTTCCTAGGAGGGTTGGCAGGGCGTCCACTCGCTGGCTACGACAAACTTAACGCTGAAAAAGCCAGCGTTGATGCAGAAGGCCAGCAGATCCTCGGAGCCTATTTAGTGCAAGCGCAAGCGCTCAACGGGATTATCGAGCAAGAAAGAGCGGATGATATCAAGGAACTGGAACTACGCGCTTACTTGGCAAAAAAATATGGCGTTGAATTCAAGCCGATGCCGCACGTTGACACGAGCAACAACTCCAAATAGAGCCATGACACTTTTCATCCTCAAAGCCGGAAACAAAATTGGCCCGCTTACGGTGGACCAAGTCGCCACTTCCATTCGCAAAGGTGAATTTCTCATGGTTGATTTAGCCTGGCATGAAGGTTCACCCGACTGGATTCCTTTATCCGCCATCAAGGAAGTCACCGATGCTACCCTTCCACCGGCACCCGCAGGAGTGGTGGTAACAGCCCCAGGAACGGATACCCAGCCTATTTCAAAGGACTGGGCGCCGACCCAGAATATCGTGGGCGGGCTAATCCTGATATTCGTAAGCCTGCCGCTATTCTGGTGTTATTTTGATTGGGAAGCTGAAGCTCAAAAAACACAAATCTATTATCAATCGAGACAAGAGCAAAAACATGCGCCGGATACTTCCAAACATGGGAAAAACCCAATGCTTTTCCTGGCCGTGGTCTCATTTGGTTATGGGGTAAAACGCTGTATCGACGGAATCAGGAATCAACCGGATGGAGGGAAACCAGAGTTCAAATCTGGTCAGACCTAAATCTCATTTGTCGGCTGCTGGCAGTAGCTTGGCTGTCTCGAGATTTTTGAATTGGCGTATTCCATCTGGGCTAAGGTCTTGAAACATGTTCAACACAAAAAACATCCGTGCCGCCATCAAGACGGCAAACATTCCGCTGTTGAAGGAAATTTTGGCCGCTGAGCCCAAAGGCGGAATCAGATCCAGCCTTGCACCCACTTCATCCCATCAGTCAATTCCTCCCACCTCATCGAAAACCTTCGGCCTGTCATCACCGCCTCCATTTCAACTTCCTGAATCTTGTGCTTTGGTGCTTCAGGATTGATCACTCGCGCTACCAAAAAATGCTTTTCCTTGTCACGAGCATTCACCGCCGTCCATTTGCTCAACAACAGCTTCTTGGGGTTCAGTGGTTGGTCGGCTTGCGTCACAGATTTAGTTTGAAGCGATTAAAGCCATGCGCGCAGAAAAAATAATTCAGGCGTCTTTTCTGCGACATGCCTTTTGGTCTGCAGCTCTCATTTGCGCTTTTGTTTAGGCGTTCTGGTCTTCGCTTTAGGAGGTTGCGGCATCACTGAAAACCAGCGTTTGCCATTCTCCTCGGTAGCCAACTCAAGGTATTCCCGTTGAATGATCCGAGGTGAGTTGCCACTCTCCAAAGCTACTTTCGCAACATCATGTGTGACGGCGACGCGATAGCTGATGTAGGAATTTCGAAATTTGTTTGCACCCACGTCAATTCCCTGTCGTTTGCCGTAACGTTCAAAAGCCTGAATAAGCGCCTGTGCACGTTTCCATCGTGCACAGATGCGGCCGGTTTCCTTTTTGTGAGGTGTGAGCCATGAAATCAGATTAGCTGGGATTGGAATAAGTCGCCGTTGTTTCGTTTTGGTCACCTCAGCGGGAAGCGTGATGTATTTGCTGTCCAAGTTCACATGCTCCCAGCGAAGGTTTAACATTTCTTCGGTCCGCACTCCAGAGAATGCCTTGATCGCCATCGGAGCGATTAAGCGATCTGGAGCATTGTGCAAAACCTTCTCAATTTCTTCGATGGTAAAAATCTCGTTGGTTGGTGAAACCACATCCAAAGATTTTACCGCCTCAGCTTCCGTGGGCATGCCCTTCGGCAAATAACCGTTGTCTCGTGCCATGTTAAAAAGCTGCACAACGGAATTGCGGTAATGATTGCGGCTCTTGGGAGCAAGTTCCACTGCATTTCCTTTTTTGTCTCGCCCCTTCAAAGCGCGAATCCAATCCGAAATTTCAGTGGTCTTTACGTCCATGATCGGCTTGGGAAAAGCCAAGGCAAACGCTTCGAGCCGCCGCTTCATGTCACGACGATGGTATTCCGATTTGCCATCTGCCTTCAGGTTCGCATTCAGTTCTTCAACGATCGTTGGAATCGACTTGTTTTCTTTCACCGTCTTGCCGAACCGATCATAAAACCGAACGGCTTCCATCAGAGAGATCTTCCCCAAAATTTCACGGGCGGCGACAAATTCTTTGGCAACCTCGTCCAATGAAACGCCAAAGGAGGTTATCAGGTTCTTCGCCCGGGCGTAAATCAGGCTATCCTCGCCCTTGAGTGTGAGTGCTGTCGTATCATCATTAAGAATGGCGGTCTTGATGGAATCGGCTTTGTCCCGGGCTGATTGCAAAGAATTGTGCCGGGTGCGGATTCGCTTTCCTCCTTGGTAGTAGCTGACCACATAGGAGTCGTAGGACTTGCCAGCATCAGACTTGGATGATGTGGATTTGGTGGATTCCTGAGCCGTAGGCTTCAGCGGATCGAGGTAAATCCTGATGGCGGTGGAACCCGCCATAATCGTGATGGGAAAAGTCGGTTGTTTCGCCATAAAAGGTGAAACAGTGTCACAAAACCGTCACTAAAAATCCAGTTTTTTCTGGAAACCCATCGAAACACTGGGAAATAAGTGGAGCGGGTGAAGGGAATCGAACCCTCGTCTCAGCCTTGGGAAGGCCACATTCTACCATTGAACCACACCCGCCTGCGCTGACTTTGAAAGTTCTAGCAGACCGCCGCGTGCCTCGCAACTGCTTTGCCAGACTTAAACGGGTGTTTCTAATTTACCGATAGCTTCGCGCAATTGTGCCGCGATGGTTTCCAGCCGTTTTGTGTTGGTAATTTTTCCCTCCACGATGTCACTGACATAAAAACTGTCGATGGCCGCACCGCGCTCGGTCACGATGCGCGCGGCCGCGATGTCCAAGTTCAATTCCGTGAACGTCTGCGAAATCGTGTAAAGCAAGCCGAGCCGATCTTCCGTTTCAATTTCAACTAACGTGCGCTCGTCCGAAACGTCGTTATCGAAATAAATCTGCGTCGCCATGCGCTCACCGAAATAGGCCGAGTAACTAGAACGCGACGCCGTCTGGCGCGCGATGAGTTTATGAAAATCTACCATCTCGCCCGTCAACGTTTCTTCCAACAAATCGGAAAACTTTTCACGCTGCGCGCGTTCAGCCAGATTGCCGGTGCGGGCGTCATTCACAAAAAATGTGTCGAGCGCGATACCATCGGCGCGCGTAAAAATTTGCGCAGCGAGAATGTTCAAGCCGGCGGCGCTCAACGAGCCAGCGATTTTTCCGAACAAACCGGCGCGATCCCACGTGCAGATTTTTACCAGACTGTAACCACGGTCGCGTTCATCAATCCAAGCCGTAACCGGCGCCAGCGCACGGTTGTTTTCCAGCAGCAACCGATGCATGAAGCGATGGGTCAATTCCACGTCGTCCTGGATTTGTGCCGGCGTATGAATCTCAAAATACCGTTGCGGCAATTGATTAAAATGCGCATCCAATTCTTCGTCCGTAATATGACCGGATAACAGTTCGCGCACGAGGTCGCGCGCTTCTTCGCGCGCTTTTTCGGAAGCGCGGCGGAATTCCGTGCCACCGGTCAGCAAGGTCATCACGCGCGTATGAATCTGCCACAAAAGTGAGTCCTTGAATCCGCTCCACAATTTATCGCTCGTGCCTTGCGAGTCGGCGAAGGTGAGCAGCGTGAGCAGATTCAATTTTTCCGGCGTGCCAATTTCCCGCGCCACGTTACGGATGACGGTTGGGTCATCCAGATCGCGCCGTTGCGAAACGGTGGCCATGAGCAAATGGCTATCCACCAAAAAACGCACCGTGTCCGCTGCGGCTGAATCAAGCTGCAACCGCTTCGCCGCACGCATCGCGAGTGACGCGCCAACTTCGGCGTGCTGGCCCTTTTCGTGCGGTGTCGCTTTGCCCACGTCATGCAACAGCAGCGCGAGATAAAGCAGGCCGGGGCGTTCGAGGCTTTGAAAAACCGGCGCGTAATTTTTGTAGGGCGGCTCTTGCGCTTCCCAGATTTTATCGAGCTGCTCGAGACAGACGAGCGTGTGTTCGTCCGCCGCGTATTGATGATAAAATTCGTGTTGGACGAGACACGTCAGCTTGCCGAATTCAGGAATATATTTGCCGAGAAAATTTACCTCGTGCATCGCGCGCAAAATGTGCGCTACTTCGCCGCGCCGTTCGAGAATCGTCATGAACGTTTCGCGCACATGTTCGTCATTCAGAAACTCGCGGTTCACGAGCGAAAGCTGATTGCGGATGAGTTGCGCCAGATCGGGATGCAACGTCAAATGCCGTTGCTGGGCGTGGAGAAAAACGCGCATCAAGCGGCGCGGCGAATCGCGGAATACGCGATTGTTCACCGCGCGGATTTCGCCGCCGACAAATAAAAATCCATCCACGGCTTCGGGCATTTTACGCGGCACGGCACCGGGCAACAGGCGACGCAACCGCGCAATGCGGCCCGTCTGTTGTGGCGAAAGTAGCGCCATGCGTTGCTCCAACGTGCGCGTGATGAGATAGACATTCCGCATGTTCACGTAGAGGTCGCGCATGAATTTCTCGATGCGTTTGCTCGGCGAACGGTCGGAGTAACCGAGATTAGTCGCGATGGCCGGCTGTAAATTTTTTCCGAGCGCATCTTGCTGACGATTCGTGTTGTAATGCAATTCCGTCCGCACGCGCAGCAGAAATTCATAGGCCGATTCAAGCTGTTTGCGCTCCGCCTCGCTGACAAATTCCTGCGTTTGCAAATCCCGCACTGTGCGTGTGCGGTATTTGAAAAACGCCATCCACAAGAGATTTTGAAAATCGCGCAGGCCGCCGCAGCCATTCTTCACATTCGGTTCCTGCATACACGCGGAGTTGCCGAATTTCGTCCGGCGCGTCGCTTGATCTTCGAGACGCGCGGCAATGTATTTTTCCTCGTAGCCGAGCACGCATTTCTGCACGACCACTTTCTGAAATTTGGCGAACAACGTTTCGCTACCCGCAATCAACCGCGATTCGATCATCGAGGTCTTGGATTGCATGTCTTCGTTGGCGACCTTCACGCAATCGTCCAGATTGCGCACGGAGTAACCGACCTTCAGGCCGATGTCCCAGAGCGGATACAGCACGCTATCAATCAACTTGGCGAGAAACGGCTTCGGCTTGGTTCCGTCCACCTGACCTTCATGCAGAAACATGAAATCAATATCGCTGTGCGGATTTAATTCCGCGCGACCAAATCCGCCGATAGCCACCAGCGCGACGGGCGGAAATTCCTTTTGCGACTGTGCCGGCAAACTTTCCTTCGCCGTTGACCACAAATGCCGTAGCAGCGCATCGAGAATTTCCGCGCGGGCACGGCAAATTTCTTTGCCATCGGCGCCCGCCCGGTGCAACAGCTTCAGCCGGTGCGATTCCACCTTGAGAAAATTTTTATAGCGCGCGAGCTTTTCCGCCGCGTTGGCGTTGGGCGAAAACGAAAGGCGCGCCTCGGCGGCGGCCGCGATTTTTTTGGACAGGTCCTGCACGGGCGCAAAAGTTAATGTTTTGAAACCGCCGCCGCCAGCGAAACCTTGTCGCCCGCGCGGGGTTGGATAAACTGCCGCGACGATGTCCGACCAAGCCGATCCCGATGCCGTGCTGATGCTGCGTGTGAAACGCGGCGACCGCGCGGCGTTTGCGGAGCTGGTCGAGAAATACAAACAACCGTTGTTCAACTTCGTTTTCCGCACGCTCCGCGACGAGATTGAAACCGAGGATGTCGCGCAAAACACTTTTTTGCAGGTTTGGAAATCGCGCGCCCGCTACCAACGCACCGCCAAATTTTCCACCTGGCTGTTTACCATCGCGCGCAATCTTTGCCTCAACGAAATTCGCCGCCGCTCGCGCCATCCCGCCGAATCGCTCGAAGAAACGCATCCCGAACACGACGACCAGCCGTCGCGCCAATACGAGGACAAAAAAATATTTCTGCCCACGCAAAATGTTTTACACAGCGAACTCGCCAAAAAAATTGAAGAGGCCTTGGCCGAACTTCCTGAAAACCAGCGCACTGCCATTCTGCTGTGCCGACAGGATGAAGTGAGTTACGAAGAAATTGCTGAAATACTTGGCTGCTCGCTTTCCGCGACAAAATCTATCATCCATCGCGGACGCGAAACGCTCAAAGAAAAATTGAAACCATATCTCCAAACCGGCGACTGGGATATTTGAGTCACCAATCTTTGACCGGACGGTTCGGGTCACGCGGTTTGCCATCCGGCTTCAGTTGGAAAACCTGCTCGTTGCCTTTTTGCGCATCTAGCAAACGCTTCGCTTCTTCCGGCGTCATTTCGCCTGGCTTGACCGGCTGGCCTTCGCCCTTTTGATTTTCCGGTTTGTCACCGTTCTTTTTATCGTCCGCCGGTTTCGGCTGTTCCGGTTGTTTTTGCTGCTCATCTTTTTTCTGATCGGACTGATCTTTCTTTTGCTCATCCTGCTTCTTTTGGTCATCAGAATTTTTCTGCTGCTGGTTCTGTTGCTGATTTTTCTGGTCGTCCGACTTTTGCTGCTGCGATTGATTCTGTTGTTGCTGTTGCTGATTTTGCTGCTGCTGTTGTTGCTGTTTTTGTTTCAGCAATTCTTCCAGCTTCTTCAACTTCACGTCATCAGGGTAAGTCTTCAAACCCATTTCCACCCGTTCCAGCGCGGCGGGAATGTTGTTGGAAATGTAAGCCTGCGCGCCGCTGTTGAAAAAATCTTCAGCGGGTGCGAGCTGCGCGCCAGCTTTTGGCGCGACACAAAGCAGTAACAGGCTAAGGCTGATGAGGAGTCGCGATGTCATCAATGTCCTTCAATTTTTTGGTGAACTCTTCAAATTGTTTGCCGGCGATTTTATATTTTTGCGTCAGGCTTTGCATGATTTCAAACGCGGTGTGGAATTCCGCGCGCTGCACCGCTTGATCCGCGCTGGCCTTGGCCGAACGCAACGCCGCCTTGAGCGCGCGCACCTGCTCCGCTGCGCCTTGCGCAAAACGATAATTAAAAAGTGCGTCCACATCGTTCGTGTTCAACAGCACGGCACGCGAATAAATTTTTGCCGCCGCGTCAAAACCTTGTTCCAGGCCGTCCAGATCCTGCGCCTGTTTTGCCACTTGGAATTGCACATTGCCGAGGTTGTAAAATGCCTGCTGCTGCAATTTCAAATACGGCGAGAGCGTCACTTGCTGGAATAATTTTTGCGCGAGGTCAAAATTTGTCGCGCGATACGCCGCGTCGCCCGCGTTAAAAACCAAGCGCAAATCGTTCGTCTGCACTTCGGCCAGCTTGGAAAATTCCGTCAGCGCGTTCGTGTAATTTCCCGATTTATATTCATGCAACGCGCTTGCTGGCGAAGCGTATGTGACGGTTGGCAGCAGGAAAAACACGAATAGCGTCGTCACTACCGCGGCTTTGGACTTCGTCTGTTTGCGCGGCGGCAGTAAAAATTCTACAAACAACAGCAACAACGCCAGTGCGAGCGGCCATTGAAATTGTTCGTGATAGCGCCGCACCAGTTTTTCGGCACCTTCAGATTTTGGCAACGGCGCGAGGCCGCGTTCGTAAAGCGTGTTGATGGTATCCGCGCCGCGCAACGGCAGATAAAATCCGCCGGTCGCGCCGGCGATTTGCTGGAGCAGACTTTCGTTCAGTTTCGTTTTCACGACCTGACCTTTTTCATCGCGAATGTAATCCGAACCGCCGTTGCCATCGGGAATTTGCACCAGCGTGCCGTCCGCCGAACCGATGCCGATGGTAAAAATTTTCAAGCCTTCCTTCGCCGCATTTTGCGCGGCAGCAAGCGCGCCTTCGTCGTTATCTTCGCCATCGGTGAAGAGCACGAGCGCCTTGTGATTGCCGTTTTCCTTGAAGGCCGCGAGCGCGGTGTTGATGGCTTCGGCGATAGCCGTGCCGCCCTGCGGAATGGAATTCACATCGAGCGCTTGCACGCTTTGCTGAAACGCCGTGTCATCAATCGTCATGGGGCACGCGAGAAATGCCTCGCCCGCAAACGCCACGAGTCCCAGCCGATCGGCCTTTGCGGTCTGCATCAATTCCAACGCCGCGAGTTTGGCGCGACCGAGCCGGCTGGGCGGAATATCCGTCGCGAGCATGGATTTGGAAGTGTCCACCGCCACGACGATATCGAGTCCGTTTTGCCGCACTTCTTCTTTGTCGTAACCGTATTGCGGCCGCGCGAGCGCGATAAGCAACAACGCCACCGCCGCGACGATAAGTGAAAAACGGAATTTCCGCCGCGCCGGCGAAATTCCCGCCGTCAAGGTCGCCAGTAACCGCGCCTCGACAAATTGCGTGAGCAATTTTTGCCGCGTGCGTTCGCTCCACCAAAAAAAGAGCGCCAGCGCCGGCGGCAATACCAGCAACAGCCACAGTAAATTGGGATGCTCAAATCTCATGGCAACCTCCGCAAAATCGTTTGGCCCAATCCCAGTTCCAGTAGCAGCAACGCGAGTCCGCCGGCAACCAACCACGGAAACAATTCGTTGAACTGCGTATATTTTTTAATCGTCGCGTCGGTCTTTTCCAGCTTGTCGATTTCCGCGTAGATCTGCTGGAACTTTTCCGCGTTGTCCGCGCGATAATATTTTCCGCCGGTCTTGGCCGCGATTTTTTGCAACGTGGTTTCGTCCACATCCACCGGCACATTTTGGTAGCCGACTTTCTGGCCGTTCATGAACACCGGCATCGGCGCGGTGCCTTGTTCACCGATGCCGACCGTATAAACTTTCACCTTCATCGCCGCCGCCGCTTCCGCCGCGAGCAATGGATCCAGCTTGCCGGAATTATTTTGTCCGTCCGTCATGAGAATCACGATTTTGCTTTTCGCCTTCAAGTCGCGCAGCCGGTTGATGGCCGTGCCAAGCCCATCGCCAATCGCCGTGGAATTCTGCTCAATCGCGCCAATTTCCAAGCGGTCGAGATTCTCCTGCAAGAAATCATGATCCAACGTCAGCGGCATGCCGATAAACGCTTGCGACGCGAACAAAACCAAGCCGATGCGATCGTTCGGGCGCTGGTCGATGAATTTTTTTAGAACCGAACGCGCCATGTTGAAGCGATTCACGCGTTCGCCTTTCACGACAAAATCTTCTGAAATCATGCTGCCTGACATATCGAACGCCACCACGATGTCCACGCCGCTGGCTTTCACTTCCGTCGTGCTTTTGGCGAAACGCGGTTGCGCGAGCGCCACAATCAACAGCGCCAGCGCCAGCCAGCGCAGTGCTGCCAAAAAATTTCCCGCGCGTGAACGCCGCGCGCCGGCGAGTCCCGCCACCAGTTTCACCGACGAATAGACAAACGCCGGCGACGAACCGCGCCGCCCCTTCAGCCACGCCGCGAGCGGCAGCAGCAGGAGCAGCAACAACAGCCATGGATGCGCAAACGTCATTTCGTTTCAGGATTTTGGACTTCCGCCGGCTTGGTTTCCTCGACCAGGTTCAACGCTGCGCCGTGCAATTCACGCAACTCCTTTTCGCCTGGTTCATATTTGGCGAACTTCACCAAATCGCAGCTCTGCAAAAATTCTCCCAGACTTTCCTTTTGCGGTTTCGCCAGCAGATCCGTGCCGCTCAACTCGCGCAGAAATTCTTCCGTGGTCCGCTCCGGTGCGCGGAAATTGAAACGCTCTTCCAGATACGCCCGCGCCGTGTCCGACACCGCGATGACGAACGGCTTCGGCTGCGCGATGAGCGCCAGCGCCTCGTCCAATTTTTGCTTCGCGCGCACATGTGCGGGAACCGGCGGCACAAAAACGATTTGCGCACGCCGCTTCTGCCACCAGCGCCAAATCAGGAATAGGACAACAATGGTGGCCAGTGCTGCAAGCACCCACCACAGCCACGCCAGACCGTCCGAAATTTCAATCGGCGGTTTGATGTCGCGGATATCGTCGGCTGCGGCCGCGATTGGCGCTGTCGCGTTCGTGATCATCCGCGCGCCCTCCGTTTCTCGCGCGTCTCGAAAAATTTCCCCAGCGCCGCGCCGTAAGGCACGTCCGTCCGCAACTGAATCGAATCAATGCCCGACGACCGGAATTGTTTCGCCAGTTCGCCGATGTGCTTTTCCTGACGCAGCGCAAAGGCGGCGCGGCTGCTGGCGTTTCCGGTGTTCACCTCGACCACTTCGCCCGTCTCCGCGTCTTCCAAAATCAGCCGCCCGAGTGCGGGCAGTTCCAGTTCGTGCTTATCTGTGATCTGCACCGCCACGACGTCGTGCTTGCGATTCGCCATGCGCAGCGAGGTTTGCAATCCCTTCGGCAACGCGCCGCCGCCGTCCGCCGTGAGAAAATCCGACACCACGACCGTCACTGCTTTGTGCGACTGGACGCGCATGAGAAAATCCAGCGCCACCTTCAAATCCGTTCCGCGCCGCTTCGGCTCGAAGAACAGCACTTCGCGGATGACGCGCAACACGTGGCTGCGACCTTTGCGCGGCGGGATGAATTTCTCGACCTCGTCGCTGAAGAGGATGAGGCCGACCTTGTCGTTGTTGCGGATCGCGGAGAAGGCGAGCACGGAGGCGATCTCGGCGGCGAGTTCGCGCTTGGACTGGTCGCGCGAGCCGAACAAACCCGAGCCGCTCACGTCCACGACGAGCATGAGCGTGAGTTCGCGTTCCTCGACGAACTTCTTGATGAACGGATGATTCATCCGCGCGGTGACGTTCCAGTCGATCGCGCGCACGTCGTCGCCGGGCTGGTATTCGCGCACCTCGTCGAAGTTCATGCCCTGGCCCTTGAAGACGGAATGGTATTGGCCCGCGAGCGTTTCGGTCACGATGCGGTTCGTGCGCAGCTCGATCTGCCGGATTTTTTTGAGAATCTCGCGGGGAATCATTTTGCTTCCTCGTCATCGCTGGCGCGCTTGTTCACAATCAAAAATTCTTCCAACTTAATTTCTCCATAGGTCGGCGGTGCATTGTCAGCATGGGCTATCCAACGAATGGAAAGCTCTTTGAATTCCTCCATCTCTTCAAGAGAGCAAAGCCGAACACTGCCGATGTAACCCGACAAATTAGGAAGAATTGGTTCGTGTCTTACTGGCCCAAGTTGCTCACGCCCCGAACTAAACCCGATAAAATCACGGGTCGTATTTTCAAAAGTAAAACTACAATGCTCTACATCGTCTTCCTTGAGGATTTTTGCGTCTCTCGCACTTGTTTCTGTCAAAACTGCTTTGGGGATTAAAACGAAACAACAAACATATTTAGCGAAGACACCGCCTTCGTTTTGAGCGTGCAGTTTCAAATCGAAGAAACTTTTGGTCTCGCGTTGGGCATCCACTCCTATTTCATAAGGATTGCCATACGTTTCTGTTTTTGTAGTGCCGTAAAACTTAACTGAGATTTTAGGATTTTGTCTTCTCCCCATTACATCGCGAATTTCATGGTCAAGCATAGCTTGCACCTCGAAATTGTAACGCTTGTGGTATCGGTGATCTGCTGCTTGGTGTGCTGTCGTGCTTTGCGGTATTTCAACAACATATGCCACATGATCATTTCCTGAATTAAGCGGCACAGGATGAATTCGGACACCATCAATTCGAGGCTTTATGTTGTTAATTATTTGTTCGAGCCATTCCTTGCTAAAGTCCGGTCGAACTATCGGGGAAACCTTTTCGGGAATGTGTCTCCTGTTGGGCGTGCCCGATTCAGAGATTCCGTAGATAATTATTCCGCCAGCAGAATTTGCCATAGCTGAAACATCTTTTGTGATTTCCAGCTTAGATTTATCTGACTTGTTAAGGGCTTCAGCAGCTTTGTATTCCAAAGACTGACCTTCCTCAACTTGGTCGTTGATGAATTGCTGGAGGCGTTGTTGATTCCACTCTGCTGACATGAGTTGAATTGAATTGATTTAACTCACGGCACGGGCAGTTCATCAAAGATTTTCTGGATGACTGTTTCGCTGGTTTTTTCCTCGGCCTCGGCTTCGTAGGTGATGGCCACGCGGTGGCGCAACACGTCCATGCCGATGCTCTTCACGTCCTGCGGCGTCACGTAGCCGCGGCCTTTCAGGAACGCGTAAGCCTTGGCCGCGAGCGTGAGCGCAATGGTCGCGCGCGGCGACGCGCCGAGTTGGATGAACTCCTTCACCGCGATCTTGTAATGGTCCGGATCGCGCGTGGCGCAGACGAGGTCCACGATGTAATCCTTCACCTTGTCGTCCACGTAAATGTCGTTAATGATTTCACGGGCCTTGAGGATTTGCGCCGGCGTGACGACCGCGCTGCACGTCGGCTGGCCGGAAGTTTTCGCCATCGTCTCCAAAATCTGCCGCTCATCCGCGCGCGACGGGTAGCCGATCTTCAGCTTGAGCATGAACCGGTCCACCTGCGCTTCGGGCAGCGGATACGTGCCTTCCTGCTCAATGGGATTCTGCGTCGCGAGCACGAGGAAGGGTTCGTCGAGCTTGTAGGTCTGGTCGCCGATGGTGACCTGCTTTTCCTGCATGGCTTCGAGCAGCGCGCTCTGCACCTTGGCGGGCGCGCGGTTGATTTCGTCGGCGAGAACGAGATTGGCGAAGACCGGGCCTTTGCGCGTGGTGAAGCCGCCGGATTGCGGATTGTAAATCTGCGTGCCGATGACGTCGGCGGGCAGCATGTCCGGCGTGAATTGCAGGCGCGAAAATTTCACGCTGATACAATTCGCCATGGATTTCACGGCGAGCGTTTTGGCCAGACCGGGCACTCCTTCGAGGAGGACGTGACCGTTGGCCAGTAGGCCGATGACGAGTCGCTCGGTGAGATATTGCTGGCCAACGATGACCTTGCTCAGTTCGTTAAACAGCGGATGCGTAAACGCACTCGCTTCCTTGACCGCTTCGTTGATGGCGTTGATTCCTGTGCTCATATTTTTGAAAATGATTTGTTCGATGGACAAACGGACTTCTGAATTTGTTCAACAATTTTTTGATTCACGCGCCCGGCAAAACGGCGACGAGTTTCGTGGACAGCCAACCGCTTTTCCCGGCGTTGTTCGCGACCTGCACCCAACCGTCGCGTTGATCCAAAACGGAAAGTTCCACGCCGTCGCGCACAGTGAACGCGCTCTGCGCCTCATCAAACGGCCCGCTGCGCGCAGTCGCCTCGGCCACCGTCACCACGGCGGTGCCGTTGGAAAAATGATTCGCCGCCTGCAAACCCAGCACGGTCGCAGAAAAAATGGTCAGCACGACTAAAATCCGCGTGACGCCTTGCAACTTCGGCACCAGCGCCGGACGAATTTGGCGAACTACAAAAATTCCGAGCGTCAGCCAAAATAATATTACGGTCAGCACGGTGCCTTCGTTGAGCGTGAGCGAGCCGACCCAATTCTGCCAACTACTTTCACGAACTGTTGCGCCCTGAACTTGGTTGCGGACAAACGCGAGGTTCGCACGCAATTCCGCATCGCGCGGCACCAGCAATTCGGCCTGACGATACGCGGCGATGGCTTTGCCGAGATGACCGGCTTTGAATTCCGCGCTGCCCGCGTTGAACCAGAGCGACGGTGATTGCGCGCCGGTTTGCAGAATTTTTTCGTAAGCGTTCGCGGCGTCGGAAAATTTCCCTTCGGCGTAAAGCTTGTTCGCTGCCGAGAAATCCGCAGCGATATCCGCCGCCAGAATTTTCCGGCGCAGACCAGCGCGAGCAAAATGGAGAGCCAAGTTTTCATGCCTTCAAGTTCTGGAGTTCACCGAGCAATTTTTCAAACTGCGTCGCCACGGAATTCAATTCGCTGCTGCCGCGCACCGGCGCGTAGCGGGCTTGATTGCACAATTGGAATTGCTCGTGTAGCGCGGTGCGCAAGGCCAGCGGCGCCGTGCGCAAAAGCGCGTGGTCAGTGACAATCGCTTCCGTGATGGCGGTGGCCGGACAATCCAGCCGTTCGCCCAATTGTTCCTGCAACAAGCGAAAGAGCGTGGCAAAAAATTCGTCCGGTTTATTTTCGGCGGCCAACTTTTTGAGATCGTTCAAGCCCATGGCGATGACCTGCGCCACGGCGCGTTGACGGCGCAGGCGTGGATTATTCGCCAGATTATCCGCACGTTTGCGCCACACAAACGCGGCCAGCAGCGCCAGCACGGGAAAACTTTGCAACGCAAGAAATTTCGGTGAAGCGATCAGCGGCACGGCGGATTTTTCCAGCGCGCCGAAATTTTCTTTGATGGGCAAAATGTCCTGCGGCGGCTGATTTTCGGGCGCGGAAGTTTTGGTCGCAGCCAGCGTTGGCAAAGGTGAAGCAGCGGCGGCTTTGATGGTGAGCGGCAGCGCAGGCTGCGTCAGTGTATGGAATTTCCCATCGTCCGGATTGAAGAACGAGAACGAAAACGCCGGCAGTTCGTGCACGTCAGAATTCAGCGGCGAGACGATCTGCTCAAAAGTTTTGGTGCCTTGAAAACCGAACTGGTCGCTGGTCTCCAGTTTGGCGGTGGGCGGATACGTTTTGAAATTTTGCCACGCGTCCTGCACGGGCAGCGTAATCGCGTCGAGCGCGCCGCGACCGGAAATTTGCACGCGCATGGTGATGGGATCGCCGACGGTAAGCGTGGTCGGCCCCGCCGACGCCGTCATAGAAAAATTACCCACGGCGCCGGAAAAATTTGCAGGTCGGTCGGCGGTCGGCAAAGGCAGTGAAGGCACGACCACTTTTTCCGTGGCAAGCGCGACCTGCCGTTGTTCACCTTGATTGAACATCCGAAAAAATGGATTTCCGCCTTGATTTTCCGAGGGCAAAACGACGACGGCGTTGGCGGTGAACGGCCCCAGTGCGACTTCGCCGCCGCGCACCGCCGTGACCGGCACGGCCAGCGGAATGACGGTGTAAGCGCGGTTGCCGACCTGCACGCGACGCCGTTGGTTTTGCAATTCCACCAGTTTGCCCGCGCTAAAACCTTCCGCAGGCGAACTGGTCAGTTGAAAGTTCGCGAGGTTCTGGACATCTTCGCGTAAATAAACTTCAAGGTGCGCCACTGCTGTTTCCCCGACGTAAATTCTCGGCTTCGGGAAAATTAATTTCATGAACGCGATCTCGTTGCCGGAATTCACCGCGTCAGCCGTCGGCGCAGCGGCGGCGGCCACGGATAATTTTAGTGGCGAGCTGGTGAGCGATTGGCCGTTCACATCTGCGGTCAGCGCGGGAATCGTGAACTCGCCCGCCTGCGTCGCGGTCACGTTGAAAGTGACGGTGACAGTCGCGGTCATCGCGCCGTTGACCACGTTGACGAATTGCGATGTGCCGGCCTGCGTGATCTGCAAGCCCGGCACGCTTGGCATCGGAATCGTGCGCGGTTGCGCGCCCTCAAACGCGAGCGAGAGCGTCACGCTTTCGCCCACCGTAACGACGTCGCGGTCAAGCGACGCGGTGAACGAAGCAGCCATCGCCGCGCCGCTAAACAGCATGGCGGCGGCGAGCAGAAACAAGATTTTAATTTTTAACTGCATTTGTTGTCCGGCTAAAATATGACAGATAAGGGTCGGAAATGTTCACGTTTTTTTGGCAGCGCGAAAGCCTAAAAAAATATTCACCGCCGTCGCCACGCCGTCCACCAGTCGTTTCGGACATGGTTTGCGGTTTGACCGGTGACGCAACGGTTGCTAGTATTTTCGTCCCGTTTCACACATTGTTTCAAACGGTTTTATGCGACATACCATTTCAGTTCTCGTGGAAAATAAGTTCGGCGTGCTCACGCGCGTTGCGGGCCTGTTCAGCGGCCGTGGCTACAACATTGACACGCTCAATGTCGGCCCGACGCACGACCCGAAATTTTCCCGCATGACCATCGTCACGACGGGCGACGAGGCGACGTTGGAACAAATCGTCAAGCAGCTCAACAAATTGCCGAACGTCCTCAAGGTTCAAAATTTTGGCGAAGGCGAATTTGTGGACCGCGAACTGGTGCTCGTGAAAGTCGGCGTGGATTCCAAGTCGCGCGCCGAAGTGATGCAGATCACGGACATTTTCCGCGCGAAAATCGTGGACGTGCAGCCGAAGTCGCTCACCATCGAAATCACCGGCAACGACAGCAAGGTGGAAAAATTCATCAACCTGATGAATTCGTTCGGCGTGATTGAACTCACCCGCACCGGCAAGGCCGCGATGCCGCGTAAATAAATTTAACCAACGAAAAAATAATTTTATGGCAAAAGTCTATACCGACAAAGACGCCGATCTCGGCGTGTTCAAAAACAAAACGCTCGCGATTCTCGGCTTCGGCTCGCAGGGTCACGCGCATGCGCTGAACCTCAAAGACAGCGGCCTCAAGGTCATTATTGGCCTTTACGAAGGCAGCAAGTCCATTCCCGTCGCGAAGGAAAAAGGTTTCAAAGTCGTCACCACGGCGGAAGCGGTGAAGCTGGCCGACGTCATCATGGTGGCGTTGCCGGACACCAAGCAGGCTGCCGCTTACAAGAAAGACATTGAGCCGAATCTGACCAAGGGCAAGACGCTCGTGTTCAGCCACGGTTTCTCCATCCATTTCAAAACAATTGTTCCGCCGAAGAACGTGAACGTCATCATGGTCGCGCCGAAAGGCCCTGGCCACACCGTTCGCCGTCAATACACCGAAGGCAAAGGTGTTCCGTCGCTCATTGCCGTGTATCAGAACCCCGGCAAAGACGCGAAGAAGATTGCGCTCGCCTGGGCGAAAGGCATCGGCGGCACGCGCGCCGGCGTCATCGAAACCGATTTCAAGGAAGAGACTGAAACCGATTTGTTCGGCGAACAGACCGTGCTCTGCGGCGGCGCGAGCGCGCTGGTGCAGGCCGGATTTGAAGTGTTGGTCGAAGCCGGTTACTCACCCGAGATGGCTTACTTCGAATGCTTGCATGAACTCAAGTTGATTGCCGATTTGATGAACGAATCCGGCATCAGCGGCATGCGCTTCTCCATTTCCGAAACCGCGAAGTGGGGCGATGTGCATGTCGGACCGAAGATCATCGACGCCAGCGTGAAGAAACGCATGGCGGCCGCGCTCAAAGACATTCAGTCCGGCAAATTTGCCAAAGATTGGATCAATGAATACAAGGGCGGCTACAAACGCTACAATGCGCTGCTCAAGAAGGGTGAAAATCATCTGATTGAAAAAACCGGCAAGAAGTTGCGCGCGATGATGCCGTGGATGAAAAAGGCCAACATCAAAGGTGCGCAGGCGTCTTACTGATTCCGATTCTCAAACACAAAAGCCGCTGGAGCAATCCAGCGGCTTTTTTATTTCAGAATCTATGATTAATCCGCGCTCAATCCGCGGCTTAAATCAACCGCCAAGCGAACTGGCATCCGTCACGTCGCCCTTGTTGAAATCAACATATTCCTCGGTCAAGTCTGCCGCATACATCACCGCGTTAGCCTTACCGAGATTGAGGTTGATATGCAGTTCAAACTCCTTAGGCGCAACAGCGGCACACAATTGCTTGAAGGTCGCCGGCGTTGGCTGTCCGCGCTTGAGGCTCCACAAAATCTTATTCGCGGCGGGCGCGGAATAGCCGATATCAATTTTCTCCTCAACCACTTTTGCGGCCGAATAACCAATCGCATCAATGATGCGGCCCCAGTTTGGATCGCCGCCGTGCCAGCTCGTTTTCACCAGCGCGCTGTTCGCCACCGCGCGCGCGGCGGCATCGGCATCCTGAATCGTCTTCGCGCCGTTCACGCGCACGGTCACGACGCGGTGAACGCCTTCGCCGTCACGGACAATTTTTTTGGCGAGTTCGAGACAAACGTGATTGAGCGCGGCTTGGAAAGTTTTAAGCTCGGGACTCTTCGCGCCAAACTTTTTGTTCTCTGCCAAACCGTTCGCCAGCACGAGCACCGTGTCGTTCGTGCTCATGTCGCCGTCCACCGTGATGCGATTAAAACTGTGCGCCACCGCTTCGTTCAGCGCGACCTGCAAAACTTTTTGTTCCACTGCCGCGTCGGTGGTGATGAACGCCAACATCGTTGCGTGCAATCCGCCGTGTGGCAACGCCGCCGGACGCGCACCCGTCGCACTCATGCCCGGCTGAATCATCCCTGCGCCTTTGCACATGCCACCGATGCGGATTTTTTTTCCGCCAAGCAAAAATTCAATCGCGATTTGTTTCGGGCGCGAATCGCTCGTCATGATGGCTTCCGCCGCGTGATCCGCGTGTTCAGCCGTGAAGCCTAGCTCCATCGCCGCTTCTAAAATTCCCGCACGGACATTATCCATCGGCATCGTCACACCGATGCGCCCGGTCGAACCGACCAACGCGCGTCCCGCCGACAACGCCAACGTTTTTTCCGTAAATGAAACCATTTCGCGCGCATCAGCCATGCCCTGTTTGCCGGTGCAAGCGTTGGCGTTGCCGGAATTCACCACCACGACCTGAGCGAGATTTTTTTTCTTCAGCCGCTCGACGCAAACTTTCACTGGTGCGGCACAAACCTGATTCGTCGTGAACATTCCCGCGACCGTCGCGGGCGTTTCAGAAACAATCAGTGCAAGATCGCGCTTCGGACCTTTGTTTGAGCCCTTGCCCGTGCCGAGTTTTTTGATGTCACAAAAAACACCGCTGGCAAGAAAACCAATCGGCGCGACGATGGAACCGGAAATTTCTTTGAACGAATTTTTCATTTGATTATGCGGAACAAAATTTGCGGATAGTGCGAAGGTTTTTCAAACTTTAATCGCATCAATTTCCAGCCGCACCATGCGGACAGGAACGTTTCCATCCGCATCCGGCGGATGTTTGGCGAGGTAACGCTGCGTGACTGCGGCGATGAATTCTTTGCGCAAATTTTCCGGCACGCGCTGGACAAACGGCAGCCACGTCGTGCGCAGCCATTTCACAAAACCATCTGCGCCGGCATAAGTCGCATCTTTCGGCGCGAGTTTCAGCGCCTTGATTTTGAAACCTGATTTTGACAGCCATTTTTCGTAATCGCCCGGCGCGTAAAAAAAATACGGCATCGGCATTTCGCGAAAAAATTCCCGCCAGCGTTTCAAACGCATCTCCGGCCGCAAGGCGAGAAAAACATCGTGGGCATTGCCTTTGCCACCGCAGGAAACCACCAGTCGCCCGCCGGTTTTCAAAACTGAGCCGGAGCCACGCAGAAACTTTTCGTGGTCATCCACCCAATGCAGCGCGGCGTTGGAAAAGATAAAATCAAATTTTTCACCCAGCTTTGAGGCCGAGATTTTCCGCGCGTCACAAATCTGAAATTTGAGGTTCGGATTTTTTTTTGCCGGAAAAGTTTTTTTGGCGAATGTAATCATCTGCGGCGAAGCATCCACGCCGGTGACCGAGCCGCGCGGGACGGCGCGGGCAAGTTCCGCCGTAATCTTGCCGTCGCCACAACCGACATCGAGGATGTGTTCATCGCCGCGCAAATGCAGTTTGGCGATGAGTTCGCGCGCCCACGTTTGCTGCACGGCGGAATTGGCGGCGTAATCGGCGGCGTCCCACTTCATCTTCAGACAAGTCCAGCGGTTTCCGGCCAGCCGCTCAAAATATTCAGACTTTGCACGGCCTGACCGCTCGCGCCTTTCACGATATTGTCTTCAGCGCTCATCACGACGAGCCGGCCGGTGCGCGGGTCGAGCCGCCACGCGATTTCACAGACGTTTGTGCCGACGACATTTTTTGTATCGGGCAATGCCTTGCCTTCGAGCAACCGCACGAACGGTTCATGTGCGTAAGCTGATTGATAGCATGCGGAAAATTTTTCGCCGAGCGCGGCGGTTTCTTCAGCGGTGGAAAAATGTTTTTCCGGCGCAAGATAAAGCGTCGTCAAAATACCGCGATTTACCGGAATCAAATGCGGCGTGAACTGAATCGTCACTTTGGTTTTTGCGGCGAGCGAAAGTTGTTCCTCGATTTCCGACAAGTGCCGATGCTTCGGCACGCCGTAAGGCCGCACGCTTTCATTGCATTCGCAAAACAGATAATCAATCTCCGCCTTCCGACCCGCGCCGCTGACGCCGCTCAATGAATCAGCAATGATACCAGTCGGTTTGATCAGTCCGGCTTTCAACAAGGGAATTGTCGGCAGCAAAATGCTCGTCGGATAGCAACCGGGTGACGCGATGAGCAGAGATTTTTTGATCTCTTCACGATAAAATTCCGGCAGACCGTAAACGGATTTTTTCAACAGCTCCGGCGCGGGATGGTCGTGCGCGTAAAATTCTTTATAAATCTCCGCGCTCTTCAAACGGAAATCCGCGCTCAAATCAATCACGATGACGCCAGCGGCGTTCAGCGGCACGGCGAATTCCGCCGCGACGCCGTGCGGCAGCGCGAGAAAAACGACGTCGGCCTGCTTCGACAAAACTTCGGCGTTCGGTTCGACGAAGCGGAGCGATTTGGATTTCGGGTGGCTGGCGAATTTCGGAAAAACTTGCGCGAGCGTCTGGCCAGCATTCGAGCGCGAGGTGACGGCCACCAGTTCCGCGTGCGGATGGTTTAATAACAGCTGCACCAAAACTTCGCCGGAATATCCGGACGCGCCGACGATGGCAACTTTTTTCATTTTCATCTTCAAAAATAAATTGAACAACAAAGAAACAAAGGAACAAAGTCTTTTCCACCCTTGGTTGCTTTGTTTCTTGGTTGTTAAAACAAAAAACCCGCCGGCACTGGCCAGCGGGTTTGGAAACTTTCCGTTGCGATCAACGCTTCGAGAACTGGAAGCGGGCGCGCGCACCGGGCTGGCCGTATTTTTTGCGTTCGCGTTCGCGCGGGTCGCGCGTGAGGAAACCTTCCGCCTTCAGCGCGGGGCGCAGCGTGGCGTCAAATTTCAAAAGCGCGCGGGAAATGCCGTGGCGCGTCGCCCCGGCCTGGCCGAGCGGACCGCCGCCAACCACGTTCACGCGCACGTCGAGCTTGTCGGCCGTGTTGGTGATGGTGAGCGGTGAGGAAACCGTGGCGCGCTGGGTGTCCAGCGGGAAATAATTGTCAAAGGCGCGACCGTTGACGGTGATTTTACCGCTGCCCGCCGCAAGGCGAACGCGGGCAATCGCCGTTTTGCGACGACCGGTGCCGAGGAATTCAATAGGTGCTGTTTTGGCCATAACAAAAATTATTTAGCGGCGGCGAGCACGGCGGGCGTCTGGGCCTGATGATCGTGCTTCGGACCTTTGAACACTTTCAGTTTCGTGAGCAGCACGCGACCGAGGCGGTTCTTGGGAATCATGCCTTTGACGGCGTGTTCGATGAGAAATTCAGGGTTCTTGGCGCGCACCTGTTCGACGGTGGCGTATTTTTCGCCGCCCTTCCAACCAGAATAGCTCATGTATTCCTTGGCGGTTTCTTTTTTGCCGGTGACCTTGACCTTCTCGGCGTTGACGACGATAACAAAATCGCCGGCGTCGAGGTGCGCGGTGTAGACAGGCTTGTTTTTACCGCGCAAAATGTCGGCTACCTGCACGGCCAGTCGGCCAAGCACGGCGCCATCGGCATCAATAACATGCCACTTGCGCTGGTCCAAATTTACTTTCGGCAAATGCGTTTTCATCTCAATTCCAATACAAAGGGACGTGGAAACTATCAAACGGACAGTTGAAGTCAACCCTCGATTTCATTTTATTGGATTGGGCTTTACAGCTGCCGCCATTGAACAAATCATAATTCGCATGAAGAAATTAACTTTTCTGCTCGTGATTACGGTTTTGCTTTGGCTGCCGCAAATCGTTTCCGCCCAAACCGCCGCCGCCAAACCCGCCGACCCAAATCCGTCGGCGAAAAAATTGTGCGAGACCGTCTCGGAAATCACCGGCGTGGCGATTTCGCCGATGCTCGGTGTCAGCGGCGTCGGTGCGTATGATTATTTTCAGGCGAAAACTCCGGAGCAAAAAGCAAAACTCCCATGGTTTGCTAATCCTCTATTCTGGGTTCCTTGTATGCTACTGGTCGGCGCCTGCTTTTTGAAAGACACCGCTGGCCTCGCCATTCCCACCGTGCTCAAAAAACCTTTCGATGTGGCGGAGACCATCGAACACAAAATCTCCGGTCTCATCGCCACCGGCGCATTTGTGCCGATAGCTGCTTCGATTTTTCACGCGCCCGACCAAGCGCCCGGCGCGTCGCTGGCCGCCGCCGGTTTTGCGGCGATTGATCTGCATTGGCTCTACAACGCCATGATGGTTCCCATCGCGATGGCCGCATTCTTCATCGTGTTTCTCGCGTCCAATGCCATCAACATTTTGATTTTGCTAAGTCCGTTTTCCACCGTGGACGCCGCGCTCAAAGGTTTCCGCACCGCGATACTCGCCAGCGTCGTCGGCACATCGTTCGTCAACCCGTGGATCGGCGCGGCGTGGGCGCTCATCGTGATTTTGATTTCGTGGCTCATCGCGGGTTGGTAATTCCGGCTCTCGCACTTTGGCATGTCGTTCGTCTGGGATTTTGTGACGAACCGCCGAAACCGTTTTCATCCCGACGCGAAGGAAAATAAAATGTTCCTCGGTCGGAAAATTGAAAAAGTTCCCACGCGCACCTACGGCAAATTATCGCGCAATGACCAAGGCAAACTCGTCTTCAACTATCATCCGTGGCTGGTGCTGGCGAAGCGCACGCTCGTTTTGCCCGCCGGAAATTACGAAGCCGGCCGCGGCGTTTTCTATTCCGAAATCCTGCGTGTCGAAGGCGAATCCGCCAAAACCACCTTGCTTTTGCCGCCGCGTTATCGCGGCCACGAAGAGGAAATCGTGAAGCTTTATAACTTAACCGGCGTCCAGGACGTTGGCTTGCGCGCCGCGTGGTCGTGGTTCAAAAGTTTGTTCGGCGGCAAAACGGCGGCGGCGTGAATGCCCTGACATTTGCTTGACGGCGACGGCGGAAAGCGGCATTTAACCGCCCCAACGAAGTGGTTATTTTCCCATGAAACTTTTCCGACGCAAACACGCTGCCGACTTGCAGGCCGAAGCTGCCAATGACCAAAGCCTCAAACGCGCGCTCGGAGCCGTCAACCTCACTTCGCTCGGCATCGGCGGTATCATCGGTGCTGGTATTTTTGTGCTGACCGGGCACGCTGCCGCGCAATACGCCGGACCAGCCATCGTTTTGTCTTTTATTCTCGCGGGCATCGCGTGCGCGTTCGCCGGACTTTGCTACGCGGAATTTGCCTCGATGATTCCCATTTCCGGTTCCGCCTACACTTACGGCTACGCAACGCTCGGCGAATTCGTCGCGTGGATCATCGGCTGGGATTTGATTTTGGAATATCTATTTGCCGCTGGAACCGTCGCCGTCGGCTGGGGCGGCTACGTTGTTTCCTTTCTGAAAGATTTTGGCATCACAATTCCCATCGCGTTCACGTCCGCGCCTTACAACCACGTCACGCCGCCCGACGCGCAATGGTGGAATCTCTGGCAACTCTTCGTCAAAGGCTGGGTCAGCACCGGCGCGGTGCTAAATGTTCCGGCCATGATTATTGTCGGCGTCATCACCATTCTCCTGATCATCGGCATCAAAGAGTCCGCGAATTTTAATAACTTCATCGTCGCGCTGAAACTGGCGGTCATTCTGACATTCATCGGCGTCGGCGTCGCTTACATCAACAAAGCCAACTGGCATCCGTTCGTGCCGGTCATGGATGCCGCCGACAATTTCGGTTGGCACGGCATCTTGCGCGCCGCCGGCGTGATTTTTTTCGCTTACATCGGCTTTGACGCCGTATCCACCGCCGCGCAGGAATCTAAAAATCCGCAGCGCAATATGCCCATCGGTTTGCTTGCGTCGCTCGGCATTTGCACCGTGCTTTACATCGCCGTCTCGCTCGTGCTCACCGGCGTCGTCAACTACACGCAACTCAACGTGCCCGCGCCCATCGCCGTCGCCGTCAGCACGCTCGGACCAAAGCTCGCGTGGCTTACCTTCTTCATCAAAATCGGCGCCATCGCCGGTTTGTCATCGGTCATCCTCGTAATGATGCTCGCGCAGGCGCGAATTTTTTACACGATGTCCAAAGACGGATTGCTACCGCCTATTTTCAGCACCGTGCATCCGAAATTTCGCACGCCGTGGCTCTCGCAACTTCTCACCGGCGCGGTTGCGATGCTCATCGCCGGACTATTTCCGATCGGCCTGCTCGGCGAACTCGTTTCCATCGGCACGCTGCTCGCGTTTGCGATTGTCTGCACCGGCATGTTCGTCCTGCGCTTCACTGACCCGAAAATTCACCGCCCGTTTCGAGTGCCCGCGTTCTGGCTCGTCGCGCCGCTCGGCGTCGGCTTCTGTTTCTTTCTGATGTCCGGACTGCCCGCCGATACCTGGGCGCGACTCATCGTCTGGATGGCCATCGGCTTGGTGGTTTATTTCACCTATAGCCAACGCCATTCCAAGCTGCATCAGGGTTTGACCGGCAAATCCGACCAACCGCGCTGAGCCGTCCGCTAAAAATCCTGTTTGACAAATTCCGACCTCTTACCTACCGTTCGGTAAGTTATGGTCAAAGATGTTACGGACACCCGCCAGTTAATCCTCCGCGCCGCGCTCAAGCGCTTTGCGGATGCCGGTTACGCGGCCACATCCGTCCAGCAAATCGTGGACGACGCTAAAGTTTCCAAGCCCGCGCTCTATTATCATTTCGCCGACAAGGCGGGTTTATTTCAGGCGCTGGTGCACGAGGCACACGACCAGCGTTACCGCGTGTTGAGCGAAGCCGCAACGCCAGGCGAACCGCTGCCGGTGCAACTGGAAAAAATTCTCGTCGCGCTGTTTAATTATTTCCGCGAGAACCGCGAACTCATGCGCATTGCGTTCGCCACGATGTTTGCCGCGCCGGGCGAAATTCCCGAGCATCTTGATTACACCGACAAGTGCGAACGCTACTTTGACTTCATCCATGCGCTCTTCAAACGCGCGCAAAAAAATGGCGAGATTTCGCGGCACTTTGACAGTCAGGATATGGCTTTTGGCTTTTATGGCATGGCCAATTTTTATCTCGTCGGCCATCTTGTCTGTCCGGACTGCAATCCGGACAAGGCGGTGGCAAAAAAAGTCGTGGCGCTGTTTCTGACGGGCGCCGGGCCGGAACCGGCCAAAAAAATTAAGCAACCCAACGGGAGAAAAAAATGAAACGTAAATTCATTGTTGGAATTATCATTGTCGTAATCGTCGCGGGCGGACTGGCGGCGGTAAAGACCATGCAGATAAAAAAAATGATCGCGTTCGGCGAGAGCTTTACGCCGCCGCCGGAAACGGTCGCCACAGCCATCGCGCACGCGGAAGAATGGCAAGAATTTTTGCCCGCCGTCGGCTCGGTAACGCCCGCGCAAGGTGTAATCATCGCGCCGGAAATTGCCGGGACCATCACCGAAATCGCCTTTGAATCCGGCGCAACGGTGAACAAAGGTGATTTGCTTGTGAAGCTCGATACGTCGTCCGAGGACGCGCAGTTGCGCGCGGCGGAAGCGCAGGTGCAACTGGCAAAATTAAATTTGGATCGCACGCAGAAATTGCGCGCGGACAACACTGTTTCACAAGCGGAACTCGACCAGGCAACCGCGACGCTGACGCAAAGTCAGGCAAACGCCGATGGCATCCGCGCGACGATTGACAAAAAAACCATTCGCGCGCCGTTCGCCGGCCGGCTGGGCATTCGCCTCGTCAACTTGGGCGAACAACTCGATGTCGGCAAAGGCATTGTCTCGCTGCAATCGCCGTCGCCGTTGTATGTGGACTTTTCTTTGCCGCAACAGGATTTGGCGCAGTTGCAAACCGGCCTGAAAGTGCGCGCGGTTTGCGACAGTTATGCTGACACCAATTTTCTTGGCGAACTCGCCGTCATCAGTCCTGAACTCGACACGGTCACGCGCAACGTGCGGGTGCGCGCGAAATTTGAAAATGCCGACGGCCGGTTGCGCGCGGGCATGTTCGTGCGCGTGAAAGTGGAATTGCCCGGCGAAAAATCCGTGCTCGTGATTCCCGCGACGGCGGTCTTGAGCGCGCCCTCCGGCGATTCAGTTTTCGTGCTGGAACCGCAGGTGGTGGCGGGCAAAACAAATTTGATCGTGCAGCAAAAAATTATTCGCACGGCGCAGACGCGCGGCGATTTCATCAGCGTGGAGGACGGTTTGAAACCAGGCGAACGCGTGGTGACGGCGGGCATCTTCAAACTGCGCAGCGGCATGAGCGTGCGGGAAAATAATTCCGTCGTGCCGGAAAATTCTTTGACGCCGACGCCGCCGAACACTTAATCGCCGCGCATGAAATCTTTCACCGACATATTCATCCGGCGTCCCGTGCTCGCGGTCGTCGTGAACCTGATCATTTTGATCGCCGGTTTACAGGCCATCCGCTCGCTCAATGTCCGGCAATATCCACGCAACGAAAACGCCGTCGTTACGGTGACGACGGTTTATGTCGGCGCGAGCGCGTCGCTGGTGCGCGGTTTCGTGACGCAGCCGTTGGAACGCGCGATCGCGGCGGCAGACGGAATTGAATACATCGAATCCGCCAGCAAACTCGGCCTTTCGACGATTACGGTGCGGCTGAAATTAAATTACGACGCCAAAAAAGCGTTGTCGGAAATCAGCTCGAAGGTGAATCAAGTCCGCAACGATTTGCCGCCGGAAGCGGAAATTCCCACCATCAATGCCGAAACAGCGGATTCGCAATTCGCCGCGTGCTACTTAAGTTTTGCGTCGGCCATTTTGACGACAAATGCCGCTGGCGTCGTCGAAAGCAAACCGTTGCTCGAAGCGAATCAGATTACGGATTATCTCGTGCGCAACGTGCAACCGCGCCTCGCCGCGCTCGAAGGCGTGCAGCGCGCGGACCTGCTCGGCAGCCGCACTTTCGCGATGCGCATCTGGCTGAAACCCGACCGGCTCGCGGCGTTCAACATCAGTCCGAATCAAGTTCGCACGGCGTTGCAGGCGAATAATTTTCTCGCCGCCGTCGGCCACACCAAAGGTTCGCTCATCCAAGTCAATTTGACGGCGAACACGGATTTGCGTTCCGTGGATGAATTTAAAAATCTCGTCGTGCGCCAGAACAGAGACCAGCTCGTGCGCTTGAGCGACCTCGCCGACGTGACGCTGGGCGCGGAAGATTACGACAGCGAAGTGAGCTTCAGCGGCGAACGCGCTGTGTTCATGGGCATTTGGGTGCTGCCGAACGCCAATTCGCTCGACGTCATCAAACGTGTTCGCACGGAAATGGCCGCCATCCAAAAAGAATTGCCAGAAGGTCTTAAAGGCCGCATTGCCTACGACGCGACCAAATACATTGATGACGCGATTCACGAAGTTTTGAAAACGCTTTCGGAAACGTTGCTGATTGTTTCCATCGTGATTTTTCTATTCCTCGGCTCGCTGCGTTCCGTGTTGATTCCGCTGGCGGCAATTCCGCTGTCGTTAATCGGCGGCGTTTTCCTGATGCAAAGTTTCGGCTTCTCGCTGAACTTGCTCACGCTGCTCGCGATTGTTTTGTCCGTCGGTCTCGTCGTGGACGATGCGATTGTCATGGTGGAAAATGTCGAGCGTCACGTCCGCGAAGGTTTGACACCCGTCAACGCTGCACTGCTCGGCGCGCGCGAACTCGTCGGCCCGATTATTTCAATGACGATTACACTCGCGGCCGTTTACGCGCCCATCGCGTTTCAAGGCGGCTTGACCGGTTCACTCTTCCGCGAATTCGCCCTGACACTCGCAGGCGCAGTAACAATTTCGGGCATCGTCGCGTTGACCCTTTCGCCCGTGATGGCGTCGCGGTTGTTGGATCACGACCGCGAGGAACACGGTTTTCCCGGCCACATCAACCGCCAGTTTGAACGGCTGAAAGCATTTTACGGTCGCGTGCTTGATGGCACGCTCGCCAATCGTCCGACGGTTTACATCGTGTGGATTTGCCTGAGTCTATTGGCGATTCCGATGTATCTGATGTCAGCGAACGAACTCGCGCCGGCGGAAGATCAAGGCGTCGTCTTCGGCATCGTCGAAGGCCCGGCGAACGCGACGATTGAGCAGACCGCGTTTTACGCCGAGGCGGTGAATAAACTTTTTGAAAAAGTTCCCGAGACCGGCCAGACGTTTCAACTCACTTTTCCCGACAGCGGTTTCAGCGGCATGGTTTTAAAATCATGGGGCGAACGCAAGCGCACCGTGTTCCAGATTCAGCCTGGCGTTCAAGAGATGGTGAACGCGATTCCCGGCATCCGTCTGCTCATGGTAACGCCGCCTTCGCTGCCCGGTGGCGGACAATTTCCGGTGGAATTTGTTTTGTCCTCGACCGCCGAGCCGGAACAAATTTTGCACTTCGCCGAACAGTTGCAGCAAATCGCGACGACGAACGGCATGTTTGCGTTTCCGCCCATCATTGACACGAAGATTGACCAACCCGAAGTGGAACTCGTGATTGACCGCGACAAAGTTGCCGCGCTCGGACTTGATTTGCAATCCGTCGGCTCTGACCTCGCCGTGCTCGTCGGCGGAAATTATGTAAACCGATTTAATCTCGCCGGTCGCAGTTACAAAGTCATTCCGCAGATGCGGCGCGGCGCGCGGCTCAACACCGAGCAGCTCGAAACCACTTACGTCAAGGGTCCGGGCAACCAACTTATTCCGGTAAATGCCTTCGCGCATTTTGCCAAGCGCACCACGCCGCGCTCGCTCAACCGCTTTCAACAATTGAACTCTGTAAAAATAAGCGGCGTCGCCACCGTGCCGCTCGATAACGCGCTGAAATTTTTGGAAACCAAGAGCGCGGAAATTTTGCCGGCTAATTATCGCCTTGATTACACTGGCGAATCGCGCCAGCTGCGCACGGAAGGAAATAAATTTCTGCCCGCGATGATGCTGTCCGTCGTGATGATTTTTCTCGTGCTCGCCGCGCAGTTCAACAGCTTCCGCGACCCGTGGATCATTCTGCTCGGCTCCGTGCCGCTCGCAATTTTCGGCGCGCTCATCTTCTGCTTTCTGAAAATGCCGAACCCAAATCTGCCGTTCTGGACGAACGGTTGGACGACGACCTTGAACATTTATTCGCAAGTCGGCCTCGTTACCCTCGTCGGTCTCGTGACGAAAAACGGAATTTTAATTGTCCAGTTCGCCAACGAACTTCAGCGCTCCGGCAAAAATAAAATCCTCGCCATCCGCGAAGCCTCGCTCCTGCGCTTGCGTCCCGTTTTGATGACCAGCGTGGCGACCGTCGCCGGCCATTTTCCGCTCACGATGGTCACCGGCGCGGGCGCAGCGGCGCGTAATTCCATCGGCCTTGTCATCGTTTCCGGCATGGCGCTTGGCACGCTGTTCACGCTGCTGGTGATTCCGGCCATCTACATTTTAATCGCGAAGGAACACTCCGGTGAAAAACCATTGGATACTGGAGCCAGTTCAATCTATGAGTGAAAACAAATCTGTCGCCACCCCAGCCGCGAACAGCGTGCCATTGAATAAAATTAATTCGCCGCTATTCGTCTGGCCCGCTGCCATTGCACTGGCATTACTGCTGTATTTTGGTCTGAAATCCGTCGCGGACTTTCTCACGCACGAAGCCACCGACGACGCATTCATCGCCGGTCACGTCGTTTCCATCGCGCCGCGCATCGCTGGCCAAGTTGCCGCCGTTCACGTTTTAGACAACCAACTGGTTCGCTCAAATGAATTGCTCGTGGAACTTGATCCGTCGGATTACGCCATTACTGTCGCGCAAAAAAATTCCGCCGCCGCCTCGCAAGACGCCAATTTCCGCACCATCATTGCCGCCGTGGAATTGATGCGCGCCAAGGTTGCCACCGCCGCCGCCGCGGCGCGCAAAGCCAAAGCCGACGCGGACGCTTCCGAATCCACCGTCAAAAAAACACAGGCGGATTTTGAGCGCGCACAAAATTTGGTGCAGGAAAAAACCATTTCGTCGCAGGAATTTGACGCGGTGCTCGCCGCGAACACGAAAGCGCAGGCGGATTTGAAATCTGCACGAGAAAATGCCGACGAAGAAGCTTCCAAAGTGGACGAGGCGCAGAAACAGCTGGAAGCAGCGTTTGCGGAAAAAGAAATGGCGCTTTCGCAATTGAACGAATCGCAGACGAATGTTGCCGCCGCAAAATTGAATTTGTCCTACACGAAAATTTTTGCGCCGTGCGCCGGACGTATCACGCGCAAGTCGGTTGAGGCGGGCAACTATCTGGAAGTCGGCCAACAGATTTTGTCTATCGTGCCGGAAGAAGTTTGGGTCGTGGCGAATTTCAAGGAATCGCAGCTTGATAAAATGCGCGCTGGCCAGCCGACAACGGTGGAAATTGATGCGCTCGGCGGACGCTCTTTCGCCGCGCACGTGGACAGCATTCAAGCGGGCAGCGGCGCGTCGTTCAGTTTGTTACCGCCGGAAAATGCGACGGGTAATTTCGTGAAAGTCGTCCAACGCGTTCCCGTAAAAATTGTTTTCGATGAAGCGCTGCCGGAAGGTTTTGTGGTTGGCCCCGGACTTTCCGTGACGCCGAGCGTGCAAGTCAGCAAGTTCGCATTGCCCGCGTGGTTGGTTGCGCTCGCGGCGCTGGCACTCACTGGCGTTGCTGTTTGGCTTTTCAAATTTTTCACCAACCGCAAAGTGGCGGCGAAATAATTTCTCATGCAGCCGGAATGGAAACCGCGCCACAGCCCGTGGCTCATCGCGATGGGCGTGATGATGGCGACGTTCATGGAGGTGCTCGACACATCCATCGCCAACATCGCGCTGCCGCACATCGCGGGCAGTTTGTCGGCGACGCCGGAAGAGGCGACATGGGTGCTCACGAGTTATCTCGTCTCCAACGCGATCGTGCTGCCGACGACCGGCTGGCTGGCAAATCACTTCGGACGCAAACGCGTTTTTATCACTTGTATCTTCCTGTTCACGCTGTCGTCGGCGTTGTGCGGACTGGCGTGGAGTTTGCCGACGTTGATTTTTGCGCGAATTTTGCAGGGCATCGGCGGCGGCGCGATGGTTCCCATTGCGCAATCCATCATGCTCGAAAGTTTTCCACGCCAAAAACGCGGCGCAGCCATGGCCATCTTCGCGCAAGGCGTCGTGGTCGCGCCGATTCTCGGCCCGACGCTCGGCGGCTGGATCACGGACAGCTATTCGTGGCGCTGGATTTTTTACATCAATTTGCCGGTGGGAATTTTGGCAATTCTCGCCGCGCAATGGCTCGTGGAAGATCCGCCTTACATCCAGCGTAACAAATCCGCAACGATTGACTACGTCGGCTTCGGCCTGTTGGCCGTGTGGCTCGCGACGCTGCAAATTCTCTTGGACAAAGGTCAGGAAGCCGATTGGTTCGGCGCAGTTTGGGTGCGCTGGTTCACGCTGGCCTCGGTTTCGTCGTTCGTCGCATTTATTTGGTGGCAGCTTCGCGCCAAACATCCGCTCGTGGATTTAAGCGTTTTCAAAAATCGAAATTTCACCATCGGTCTAATTTTGATGACGACGCTCGGTGCAATTCTCTACGGCACGACCGCGCAAATTCCACTGTTCCTGCAAACCCTCATGGGTTATCCCGCGCTGCAAAGCGGTTACGCGATGAGCCCGCGTGGTATCGCCGCTTTCATCACGACCTTTTTTGTCGGGCGCATTGTGGGCAAAGTGCGGGCGAAGTGGATGCTGTGCGTGGGCTTTACCTTGCTGGCCGTCTCATCGTTCATGTTGAGCAACTTGAATTTGCAGGTCGCGCAAATCAACGTCATCTGGCCGAGCATCGTCAACGGCATCGCCATCAGCTTTATTTTTGTGCCGCTCACCACCGCGACGATGAGCCAGTTGGCCCAGCAACAACTCGGCAACGCCACCGGCCTTTACAACCTCATGCGCAACCTCGGCGGCAGCATCGGCATCGCGTTCGTCACCACGATGCTCGCGCGCGGCGCGCAGGCGCATCAGGCGCTCATGGTCGGCCATCTCGCGCCGGACAATCCGGCCTTCCGCCAGCAATTCGATGCCGCACACAAACTGCTGGCGCACCACGCCGATCCCGTAACCGCGTCACGACAGGCTTACAACGCCGTGTATTCCTTGCTCGACCAGCAGGCGCATCTCCTCGCGTTCGTGGACAACTTTTTTATATTCGGCACAATGGCTTTGGTGACCATGCCGCTTATTTTCCTTTTCAAACGCGTGGTGGCGCCGGCCAAAACCGTAGAGACGGTGCACTGATCAACCGCTGATTTTTGCGAGCACCAGCGACGTGATTTCACGCGCCCGCGCATCCGTCGTCGCTTCCGCGTAGCAACGAAACTCCGGCGCATTGCCGGACGGACGTAAATGGATAATTTCTTCGTTCGTAAACGTGATACGCAAACCGTCAGTCCTATTCAAACTGGCAACTGCGCCACAAATTCCGCCGAACATTTTTTCAATCGCCGTTTTGTCCACCGCTTCGGAACCGGAATTAAACTTCGCCAGAATCGCCACGCTTTTTTCTGTGGCAAAATTTTTCAAACGGTCGCTCGCGGTGAACCGCGCGGGCAATGTTGCAGCAAGTTGCGACACTGTTTTCTTCTGTGTTTTTGCCAGCAGCAAAATCCCAAGCATCACAATGACCGCGTCGCGCGTGGGCAAAGCGCGGAGAAATTTCCCAGCAATCTCAATGTCCGAGTTCAGCAAAAAGCCGCCGTTCGCCTCGTAGCCGACCACGCGTTTCGCACCGCCAGCCGTGGCTTCCATCATCGAGGCGACCACGAACGGCGAGCCGATACGCGTGCGATGGATGGCGGGGAACCAGCCGCATTTTTCCACGGCTGTGTTGCAACTCACGGGTGTGCTGACAGAATCCGCCGCTAAAAATTTTGCGCACAAAACACCCGCGACATCGCCACGCAGCCAGTTTCCATTTTCATCGCTCACGAGCGGCCGATCGCTGTCGCCATCGGCGGAAACGAGCGCATCAAATTTTCCCGTTGCTGCCCATTCACGCGCGAGTTGCACGTCTTCTGGACGAATCGCCTCGGTGTCCACGGGAATAAAATTTTCCGAACGACCAAGCGGTATGACCTCCGCGCCAAGGTGCGAAAGAATTTTCACTAGCACATCGCGCCCGACGTCGGAATGCTGGTAAACGCCGACGCGCAATCCTTTCAGCGCGTCATGGCTGAAAAAATTCAGGTAACGCATGACGTAATTTTCGCCGGCCTCGGGCGAAATTTCATGCGGCGGATTGACCTTCGCAAAATTGCCATCGCCGCCAAACAGCGCGTCGTCGAGTTCGACAATCTGGCTGCTCATACCTTTCTCGTCTGACTTCAAAACTTCGCCGCCGCACTTGTTGAATTTGATGCCATTGCGGTCGTCGGGAATGTGGCTGCCCGTGACCATGATGGACGGAATCTTGTTTTCAAATCCGAACAGCGCCACGGCTGGCGACGGAATTTTTCCGCAGTTCACCGCGCGATAGCCGAGGTCATCGGCTGCGCGGCAGACGGCTTCCATCACGCGACTGGTGCTCGGCCGAAAATCGCCGCCGACCGCGACGCGTTCGCCCGCCCGCTTGATTTCGCCAATGGATTCAAGGTATTGCAGAAAACCTTTCGCGTAGGCGTAACAGACAGAATCGGTCATCGCCGTGGCCAGTCCGCGCGCGCCGCTCGTGCCAAACGCCACGCCGCTGCGCACCATGAGTTCTTGGATGGATACTTTCATAAGTAAAATTATTTGGTCGCGTCCGCCTTGGATTTTTCGGTGTAAAAGTTTTTTAGCACGTCAAACGCCAGTTTCTTTTCGCCGTCGTGGCCGATGAGTCCTTTGATATTCCAGCCGTCCTGAATGCCTGACAAAGGCCGGCGCGGCGAGCGAAAGTCGAACAGAATCCACGGCGTGCAACCGCTGAAACCGGGAATGCGCTCCAGCATCGGCAACGTGCGGCGGTAAAGTTCGGCCTGATATTCCTCAGTGAAACGCGTGTTCGTGTCGCCGTGCAAACCTTGTTTGGCGTCCGCACCAAATTCACTAATGACAACCGGTTTGTTGTATTTGATGCTCCAGGTGGTGCGATCAATTTTATCCAGCGTGCCGTCATACCAGCCGGTGTATTGATTGAAGCTACACAGGTCGGTGTATTCGCCGAACGGATCGTCCACGACCTTATGATTTTCCGGCAGCGCGCCCGGATGATTTTCCATGGTTCCGGAATGAACTTCCATTGCTGCCGAAACCAACCGTGTGCCGTCGAGCGTGCGGGCTTCATCCACGAGCGCTTTCAGAAATTTGGTGCGCGGCTCGCTCACCGGCGTTTCGTTGGCCACCGACCAGACGATGACGCTGGCACGGTTTTGGTCGCGGGAAATTAAATCTTTCAACTGCTGCTGGGCGTTGGCGAGCGTAGCCGCGTTCGTCCACGCAATCGTCCAATACACGGGAATCTCCTCCCAACACAAGATGCCCAGCTCGTCTGCGACGCGCGCCATGTGCTCGTTGTGCGGATAATGCGCGAGCCGGACGAAGTTACAGCCGAGTTCTTTGGCGTGCGACAGCAGCATGCGCGCGTCGGCTTCCGACCACGCGCGTCGGCCTTCCGTGGCTACTTCTTCGTGAATGCACATGCCGCGGAGAAAAACTTTTTTACCATTCAGCAAAACATCCGTGCCGCTCGTCGCGACGGAGCGAAAGCCAACGCGGTCTTTCAGCTCATCTGCGCCGGCAGAAATAATCAGGTCGTTCAGCACCGGATTTTCCGGCGACCACAAAGCGAGGTTCGGAGTATTTAATTCAAAACGCGCCACGCCATTCGTGTCCGCCGTCATTTCGGCGGCAATTTTCAGCGCCGGAAAATTGATTTTAACCACCTGCGCTTTGTCCACGCCGTCGAGTTGCACGGTCGCCTCAATCGTATTCGTCGTTCCCGTTTTAAGCCGCGTGCGAAAGCTGGCGATGAATGTCGCCGGCGTTTCCACGAGCAGCACGTCGCGCGTAAGGCCGCCGTAATTCCACCAATCCGTGTTCACCGTCGGCACACCATCGGCATGGCGATTATTGTTCACGCGCACCACAAGCGAATTATTTTTCTCCTTGGCCAGCTTGGTGATTTCGTAAGCGAACGGTGTAAAACCGCCGATGTGGTTGCCGAGTTTTTTACCGTTGAGATAAACATCCGCTTCGTAATTCGCCGCGCCGAAATAAACAAAGAGTCGGTGGTCGGGTGCGGATTTCCTTACGTCAAATTTTTTGCGATACCAGACGGAGCCTTCGTAATAAAAAAGTTTGTCGTCCTGAGAATTCCAATCGCCCGGCACGTTCAGCGTGGGGCTGGTCTCGAAATTGTATTCAATCAACTCACCGCCTTGCGCTTGTTTGTCGAGCGCGTAGCCGCCAGTGACTTTGGCGTTGGCATCATACGGCTGACGGCGATAATCAAAATAGCCCGTATCATACGGATCAACGATGACGTTCCACTTGCCATTCAGGCTCGTCGTTTGCCGTGCGAACACGTCGGCAAGCGTCACTTCACTGCGCACGCTGGCCGCGCTGATGGCAACCACAGCAAGCAGAAGAAATATTTTTTTCATGCGTTTGAAATTGAACGAAATCAAGCTACCGCATCTCGAAGGGTGAAGAAATAGTTTTTGCCGCACTCACAAATCGGTGGCATAGGTGGTGGCGGCAACGACGAATACAAAATGAAAGCAACTTTGATGTTAATCGCACTGAGCGCAGCCGTGTTCGTCGCTGGCTGCAATGCCGCGCCGACCAACAGTCCGGCGGCCAGCAACAATTCAACCAACACTATGAAATTTCCACTGCAACGCACCGAAGCCGAATGGCGCAAAATTTTGACACCTGAACAGTATCATGTCCTGCGCGAAGCAGGCACAGAACGGCCATTCACCGGCAAATACTGGAACACGAAGGAGCCGGGCATTTACCGCTGCGCCGCGTGCGGGGAAATTTTATTTAAGTCGGATGACAAATTTGATTCCGGCTGCGGCTGGCCGAGCGTCTCGGAAATTGCCGCACAGGGAAAAGTCATCGAGCGCACGGATACTAGTTACGGCATGGTGCGCACGGAAGTTTTGTGTGGCAACTGCGGCAGCCATCTCGGTCACGTTTTCGACGACGGTCCAGGCCCAAAAGGTTTGCGTTACTGCATCAACTCGGCTTCGATTGATCTGGGCGATACAAACCTGCCGTCGTTCAAAACGCCGGAGAAGAAATAACTATTTCTTCACGTTCGCCGCTGCGCGGAAGATGCGGAGCAAACCGTAATCGTATTTCTCGCCGAGCGATTCTTTCACGCCTACGAGATTGCCCCAACCTTTGCGCGCGAAGGCGGCGGCGATTTCTGTCTGCGCTTTATCGTCCAGCAGTTGCGAAAGCTCGATGGCTTCACCGGCTTCAATCGCCGTTCCCAAGTGGCCGTAAATTGTGCCAAGCGTGAGGCCGCGACTCGTCGCGATTTCAGCGGGAGTTTTACCTTCGCGAAAACGTCGCAATGTTTCCCGCGCCGTATCGCCGAGCTGCGAGCGATGCGTGATGGGCGTGACGAAGGTATCGTCCGCAAACACTTGGCGTGGGTTTGACTGTAAGTGCGCCGCGATCTGTTTGAGAAAGGCCGCGCCGAACTCGCGCAGCTTTTTCTCGCCCACGCCGCTGATGCGCGCGAAGTCGTTTTCGGTCTGCGGATAATTCCGCGCCATCTGCCGCAACGCGACGTCGGAGAAAATGATATAGGCGGGCACATCCCGCTCATCGGCGAGTTGTTTGCGCACCATACGAAGCTGCTCGAACAACGCTTCGTCGCACGTGATTTCGCCAATGTGACGCGCTTTGGTTTCCGTTTTGGTGATGGGTTTGGTGAGCGTGATCTTACGGCGTTCTTTCAACGCCGTGCCACCCTCGGCGGTGAGTTCCAATGTGCTGAATTTCTCCGTCGTCTGACGCAATAGGCCGAGCCGAATCAGCTCGCGGCCAATCGCAGCCCATTCGGGGCGACTGTGTTCCTTACCGATGCCATAAGTCGAAAGCTGCGCGTGTCCCCAGTTGCGAATTTTCTCGGTCGCCGCGCCGGTGAGGACTTCGACAACGTGATTCAACCCCACGCCAAAGCCGCTCTTCTCGCGGATGCGATAGACGCACGAAAGAAATTTCTGCGCGGCGAGCGTGCCATCGAACGTTTCGCGGGGCGAAAGGCAGTTGTCGCAGGCGCCGCAGTTGTCAGCGGAAAATTCTTCACCAAAATACGCGAGCAATTCTACGCGGCGACAGTTCGCGCCCTCGGCGTAGTGCACCATCTGCTGCAATTGCTTGCGCGCGATCTCGCGTTCCTGCGGATTAGTCTTCTCGTCGATGAACGTGGTTTGCTTCACCGCATCGCCCGCGCTGAAGAGCAGCACGCATTCGCCGGGCAAACCGTCACGACCCGCGCGGCCGGTTTCCTGATAGTAGCCTTCGATATTTTTTGGAAGATCGTAGTGAACGACGAAGCGGACGTTCGGCTTGTTTATGCCCATGCCGAAAGCGATGGTCGCGCAAATCACGCGCACCGCATCGCGCAGAAATAATTCCTGATGCTCGGCGCGTTCCTTAGGCGTGAGGCCGGCGTGATACGGTCGGGCGCGGATGCCATCGCGACTTAATTTCTCCGCCACACTCTCCGCGCCTTTGCGCGAGAGGCAATAGATGATGCCGCTTTCCTTGCGCCGCTCGCGCAGAAATTCCACAAGCTGATTGTAAGGCCGGTCTTTTGCGATGACGCGGTAAGTCAAGTTCGGACGATTAAAGCTGGCGACATACGTTTCCGGCGCGCGCAGTTTCAGGTGCGTGATGATGTCTTCGCGCACGCGACCGGTCGCGGTAGCGGTGAGCGCCATGAACGGGACGCTCAGAAAAAGTTTTCGCAGCTCGGAAATCTGCCGATACTCTGGGCGAAAATCGTGGCCCCATTCGCTGATGCAATGCGCTTCATCAATGGCGATGAGCTGGACGCTCCACTTTTGCAAATCAGTGAGAAAACCGGAAAGCATCAGCCGCTCCGGCGCGACGTAAAGCAGCCGATATTCTCCGCTGTGCAAACCGCGCAGACGTTTTCTGGATTCGTCCTGCGTGAGTGACGAATTCAAAAAAGTGGCCGCGATGCCGCTGGCTTGCAACGCGTCCACTTGATCTTTCATCAATGCTATCAAGGGTGAAACGACGACGGTGAGTCCGTCGCGCGCGAGCGCGGGAAGCTGGAAACAAAGTGATTTACCACCGCCGGTCGGCAGCAGCGCGAAGACGTCTTTGCCCGCGAGCGAGTCGCGGATGATTTTTTCCTGCAACGGACGGAACGACGTGAAACCAAAGTATTGCTTCAGCAGCGGGAGCAGATTGGGCGAATCGGATTTCAACGTAACCAAAGTAGGACACGCGCAATGTGTGTCCAGCGGGATTTTTTGTCCGGCTTAAAGACCACCGACTTCGGCTTCGCTGTGAATAATTTTTCCGACTTTACCGAAGGATTTTACTTCGTCAATCAAGCGCGCGTCCACGGCATCTCGGCGCAACGAACAACCAACTTGCGCGAGGATGTTGGTCAGCGCGGCGGCGGCGGATTCGATTGTTAGGTTTTCAAGCGACCCGTTGCTGGGCGCGACCACAATGGTCGGAGCATTTTCACCCTTGCCAAAATCGGCGGGCAGTAATTCGCGGCCGTTCAATTTTCCATCCTTGTCGGCATCCACCAAATTGCCCCTCAGATAAACGTGGTCGGTCGGCTTGCATTCACCGACAGCTTGCGAACTAGAATTCGGCCCGGCGATAAAATAGTTTCCGACGACATCCTGAAAATGATCGCCCGCCGAATGGCCGCCGACAAGCCCACAAACACCCCAATTATACACGACATTATTGATGTATTGAATGCTGCCTTTGGCCTTGGGATTGCGGCTTTGGTTATTGATCCAGAGATTGTGCGTGTAGGTGATATTCTTCACATCATCGGTGAGCGAGCCGAAGCGTTGTGGATCCACGCCTTCGCCGATAATGCAATTTTGGAACGTGATGTCGTGGCTACCTTGCGTAAGGCCGAGACAATCCCAACGCCCCCATTCGATACTGCAATGGTCAAAAATCATGTCGCTGCCGCCGGAAAGATTGACGGAACATTTGCCCCTGTCGCCAGCGATGCCTTCGCGGAAACGGACGTAGCGCACAATGACATTTTTTTGTCCGCTGAACGAAGTGGAACGACCGTAAAGCGTGATGCCGTTGTTCGGTGCCGTGTCGCCGAAAATGGAAATGTCGCTGCTAACGGCGACATTGGATTTGAGCCGAATGATTCCGCTGACATCGAAGACGACGGTGCGATGGGATTTGCTGACGGCGTCGCGGAACGAGCCGGCACCGGAATCAGCCAAGGTTGTGACGTGAATCGTTTCACCGCCGCTGCCGCCGGTGGCGAACTGCCCAAAACCTTCCGCGCCGGAAAAGGCAAGATTGGTCTGCGCAGAAACGAGTTGAACAGCGGACAGAATTAGCGCGGCAAAAAAAACTTTGGGTTTCATCAAGTTGTGGACGCAACCCGCCAAGCCGCCGTTACAAATTACACCTGTAAATCAGTGATATTCCTGCACCGTCTTGACTGCGTAACCGGATTTTTTCAACGCGGCGATGCCGAGCGCGGCGGCTTTGGCGCCGGAGAGCGTGGTCATAATCGGCGTGCCGGTGTAAACGGCTGTCGTGCGGATTTTGATTTCATCCGCGCGCGGTGACGCGCCTGACGGTGTGTTGATGACAAGTTGGATTTGTTTGTTCTTAAGCAGGTCAACGGCATTCGGCCGACCTTCCTGCAATTTGAAAATACGTTCCACTTTCAATCCGGCTTTTTCCAGAATCGTGGCCGTGCCGCCGGTGGCAATCAGTTCAAAACCGAGTTCGGTAAATTGTTTAGCAACCGCGGCGACTTCTTTTTTGTGCGCGTCGCTGACGCTGATAAAAACTTTTCCACTCAAGGGCAAAGGCGAATTTGCAGCCATCTGCGATTTCGCGTAGGCCGTGCCGAGGTCGGCGTCGAGACCCATGACCTCGCCGGTGGAACGCATTTCGGGCGAGAGCAAAATGTCCTGGCCGACAAATTTGTTGAAGGGGAAGACGGATTCCTTCACCGCCCAATACTTCGTCCAGATTTCTTCCGTGAAATTTAATTCCTTCAACGTCTTACCCGCCATCACGCGCGCGGCAATTTTTGCGAGCGGCTTGCCGATGGCCTTGCTCGTGAACGGCACGGTGCGCGACGCACGCGGATTCACTTCAAGAACGTAAACGGTTTCACCTTTGACGGCATATTGGACGTTCATCAGGCCGACGACTTTTAATTCCGTCGCCATCGCGTGCGTATATTTGCGGATGGTTTCGATGACGCTTTGCGACAGCGTGTGCGGCGGCAACACCATCGCGGCGTCGCCGGAATGAACACCGGCGAACTCGATGTGCTCCAGCATGCCGCCGATGACAATCGTGCCGCCGTTCGGCAGGCCGACGTCCGCGATGCAGTCCACGTCCACCTCGGTCGCGTCTTCGAGAAATTTATCAACGAGCACCGGGCGGTCGGAAGAAACTTCCACCGCGAACTTCATGTAGTGCGTCAGCTCCGCGTCGGAATAAACAATCTGCATCGCGCGACCACCGAGCACGAAACTCGGACGCACGAGCACGGGATACGTCAGACGCTTCGCGATGACGAGCGCTTCTTCGCCAGTCGTGGCGAGACCGTTTGGTGGCTGCGGAATGTTGAGTTTGTTCAACATGGCCGCGAATAATTTCCGGTCTTCCGCGATTTCAATACTCTGCGGCGAGGTGCCGATGATGTTCACGCCATTTTTTTGGAGACCGAGCGCAAGGTTCAAGGGCGTCTGTCCGCCGAACTGCGCGATGGCACCCCAGCATTTTTCCCGCTCGTAAATGTGCAGCACGTCTTCCAGCGTGAGCGGCTCAAAAAATAATTTATCGCTGGTGTCGTAATCCGTCGAAACCGTTTCGGGATTCGAGTTCACCATGATGGTTTCAAAGCCATCTTCCTTGAGCGCGAACGCCGCGTGAACGCAGCAATAATCAAATTCAATTCCCTGACCAATGCGGTTGGGCCCGCCGCCGAGGATCATGACTTTCTTGGCGGTGTTGCCTTTCACTTCGTCGTCGCCGCGATCGTAGGTGGAATAATAATACGGCGTGTAAGCCTCAAACTCGGCGGCGCAGGTGTCCACGAGACGATAGCTCGGCACGAGGCCGATGCATTTGCGTTCGGCGCGAATGGCGTCTTCGGTCGTGCCGGTGAGATGGGCGATCTGCCGGTCGGAAAATCCGAGCGACTTGGCCTGGGCGAGTTTTTCAGCGTTGAGTGATGACATTCGGCGAAATTAAATTCGCAATAGTAAGCCGGAATTTGTCGCGCCTGTCCAGAAAGTATGAAGCGAACACACTTGCCGCTGCGATGCGATTGCTTTATCAAATCGTTCATGCGGCGATTCAGAAATTTCTGGTGCTGGCTGGTGCTCTTGCTCCCGCTCACCGCCGCCGCGCAAATCGACCCGGTCAAACGCGACCTCATCCAAATCGGTTATGACCAGCCGCTCAAAGGCCAATCGCCGCTCGGTGCCTACGCATTTTATTATCACAACCAGCCGGATTTTCTTCGCACGAACCTGACGTGGCGACTCGCCCTCGCGCCGGTTTATCTTGATTCAGAACTCGGCTTCAATCATCTGCTCGGACCGAACACGGATTTTGCTCTCGGTGTCGCCGGTGGCGGGTTTGCCGATGATTACAGCGAAGTGGACGGCGGCAAATATATCAAAGGCGAATCTTTCAACGGCAACGGTGGTGAACTTTCCGCCAGCGTTTATCATCTTTTTAATACCGGCGATTTGATTCCGCTGAATTATATTTTGCGCGGCACAGTGCATTACTCTGCTTACGACCGCAACTCCACCACCGCAAATAATTTTGCAGTTCCCAGCAACGACACCACCACGAGCGTCCGCACCGGCCTGCGCTTTGGCGGCATCGAACCGACTTTGTTTCCTGCGCTCGCGATGGAACTTTCCATCTGGTATGAAGGTTATTTCCGCGCCAACCCAGGCAGCTACGGTTTTAATAATGATCGAGAAATCGGGCCATCTTCGCATCAGTTTTGGAGCGCGGCGGCGCTGTCCTATACTCTGCCAGAGAGTAAACAAAATTTTTATGCGCGGCTCGTCGGCGGCACAACTGTTAATGCCGACCGCTTGAGCGCCTACCGACTTGGCGGATTTCTACCGCTCGTCGCTGAATATCCACTTTCGCTCCCCGGTTATTATTTTCAGGAGTTCAGCGCACGCCAATTTGTGCTGCTGAACACCAGCTATCTCTTGCCCATCGCGCCAAACCAGCGTTGGTATCTCGACTTCAACGCCGCCACTGCCGTCATTGATTATTTGCCCTGATTGGGCCCCTCTGAACTAGGCCAT
>Ga0164296_1000239_pt1 | contig 69801 bp, 64 predicted proteins | sample GEODES057metaG_FD_113533 | JGI IMG/M metagenome (GOLD analysis project Ga0164296, IMG submission 113533) | Dystrophic lake water microbial communities from Trout Bog Lake, Wisconsin, USA - GEODES057 metaG | ecosystem: Environmental > Aquatic > Freshwater > Lake | place: USA: Trout Bog Lake...
CGCCATGACCAGTTGGGTGTTGTTAGTGGTGTCGAGGCACACATCCGCGCCCGAGGCGTTGACGCCGTGAATGACAAACGACTCGGTGCAGTTTCCAGCTGTGGTTTCCGCATTCTTTGGTGGAAGCGGGGGTGGCGGGCTGGGTGGGGGCAGAGGCGGCGGGTTTGGCGGTGGTGGGCTGGGTGGGGGCAACGGCGGCGACGGACTCGGCGGCGGTGAAGGGGGCTGTGGGCTCGGCGGGGGCAGAGGTGGGGGCGGACTGGGCGGTGGACCTGGTGGGGGCGGACTTGGAGGTGGCGTCGGAGGCGGCGGGCTTGGCGGCGGGAACGGGGGCGGCGGGCTTGGCGGCGGGAACGGGGGCGGCGGGCTTGGAGGCGGGCTTGGTGGTGGTGGGTTGTAGCTGAAGCAGGTCTCGGTGAACTGCTGGTAGGTGAACTCGGGCAAGTCTTCACAGATCTCGCCGACAACATATGGCCCCTTGTTTGTTGTCAAACAATCGCCGTATGGAGTTCCAGTAAATGTATCCTCCAGAATAATACGACCATCTCCACTGAAAGTCACGTTGGCCGCGGTTGAGCACGAACCAATAATAATACGGTTTCCAGTCGAGTTTGAGCGTTGCACACATTGTCCGGAATCGACACGAAGCAGATGAGCGCCATCAAATTTAAACAACTGCGCAGCGTTGTTGTTGCACGGTGCCATGACCAGCTGCGTGTTGTTGGTGGTGTCCAAGCACACGTCCGCGCCCGAGGCGTTGATGCCGTGAATGACAAACGCCTCTGTACAGTTGCCAGCAGTCGTCTCTGCAAACTTTGGAGGCAGAGGCGGTGGTGGGAACGGCGGCGGGCTTGGTGGCGGAGAAGGTGGTGGCGGGTTTGGAGATGGAGGTGGCGAAGGAGGCGGCGGGCTGTAGCACGGCAAAGGTTCCGGTGTCGAGGAGCAGTTGCCCAGCTGGTATGGCGGTGGCGGTGATGGGTTGGGTGGTGGGAAGGGAGGTGGTGGGCTGTACACCGGGCTCGGAGGCGGAGACGGAGGCGGTGGAGTCGGCGGTGGTGAGGGGCTCGGCGGTGGAGACGGAGGTGACGGGCTTGGCGGTGGTGGGCTTGGCGGTTGGTTGGAGCATGTCAGCGTCCAGCTTTGGTAGGTGCTGACAATACACAAGTCTGCAGTCACATCTGGCGGATTCGTGTTTGTGGTCAAACACTCACCATACGTTGAACCAGTGTTAATATCGCTGAGAATAATTCTCTGGTCGTTACAGCTGTAAAATAGAGATGATGCACCTGAACCGCAGGTTGTTAATCCAAGTGGTGCACCATTCGCCGTGTTTTTGCGGTACACGCACATATCGTTGTAAAGCGACATGAGGTATCCGTTATACCACGAAAACAGCTGAGTGGGGTCTGTGCTGTTGCACGTGGTTGTTTGAATCAAGCCGTTCAGTGTATTGTAGTGAGCGCAAGCACCGCCTCCAACGTCTTGCATCGTAAACTGGCCACCCAGGCACGATGCGCTGCCGCATGATGTGACTGGTTTGGGCGGGAACGGTGGGCTCGGTGGAGGTGAAGGAGGGGGGCTTGGCGGTGAAGGCGGGGGTGGTGATGGAGGCGGAGACGGAGGTGTCGGACTCGGAGGTGGACCGGGTGGTGGTGGATGTGGCGGAGGTACCGGCGGTGGAGGGCTCGGTGGAGGGCTTGGAGGCTGCGGACTCGGCGGCGGGTTTGGAGGCGACGGGCTCGGCGGAGGGCTTGGAGGAGGAGGACTCGGTGGCGGGACTGGTGGCGGTGGGCTCGGAGGAGGATTTGGCGGCGACGGGTTTGGCGGTGGGCTTGGTGGTGGCGGGTTGAAGTTGAAGCACGTCTCGTTGAATTTTTGATAGGTGTACTCGGGCACAGTTTGACAAATTTCACCAATGACGTACTCACCCCTGTTTGTGGTCAAACAATCACCGTAAGGAGTTCCAGTAAATGTATCCTGAATAATGAGGCGACCATCTGCACTGAACGTGATATTCGCAGCAGTTGAGCACGACCCAATAATGATTCGATCGCCAGTCGCGCCTGTCCGCTGCACACATTGCCCAGAGTCGACTCGCAGCAGATGCAACCCATCAAATTTAAAGAGCTGGGCTGCGTCGTTGGTGCACGGTGCCATGACCAGCTGAGTATTGTTGGTGGTATCGAGACACGTGTCCGCATCCGAGGCGTTCACACCATGAATAACGAAAGACTCTGTGCATCCGTTTGGTGTTGCGAGGGCAACCTTTGGTGGGAACGGCGGGAAGGGTGGCGGACTCGGCGGTGGCGGGCTCGGGGGAGGTGGCGGGCTTGGTGGCGGGCTCGGCGGCGATGGGCTGGGCGGCGGGCTTGGTGGTGGCGGACTTGGCGGCGGCGAAGGTGGCGGAGGGCTGGGTGGTGGCAAAGGTGGAGGCGGGCTCGGAGGGGGAGGTGGAAGAGGTGGTGGGCTTGGTGGTGGCGGAGGGAAGGGCAGGCACGTTGGCACCCACACCTGCTGCAGGTTTGTGGAGTTGCATGCGCCAAAAGTGACATTGCCACCCTCGGAAGCACCAGCCATGATGCAGGATGTGTTGTCAAACAGTAAGTTTCCAGGAAGAAGGGCTGCAGCTGTTTCAATAATTGGCGGAGCCAATGAGCAGTTTCCAAGAGTCAACAAATCGGTAGTTTCATACTGAGACACACACAATTCAGTACCAACAATTCTCAGTTGACTCTGGTTAGTCCATATGAAAGACATAGACGGCTTGTCTTGGCAAAAACCAGTTGTGAGTGTCGTGTTTGAAGTATCGAGACACTCTGTACCGAAAAGGAATTGGGGTGCTCGAGACACTGTAATGGCGAAAGGCATCCCCGGTTGGCAGTACGACTCGTTGGCAAATGGAATGTAAGGCGGCGGTGGCGGACTCGGCGGCGGAGACGGCGGTGGAGGGCTGGGCGGTGGTGACGGGGGCGGAGGGCTTGGTGGCGGAAACGGGCTTGGCGGTGGCGGCGAACTGTGGACCGCTGCGCCGCACAAGTACTCAGTGCCGTTCAAGAATCCAGCCGTGTGGTTGCACCGAACACCAGATACGGAAGAGTTGTACTGCGTATCGATTTGGCCATCGAGCATCTGCGACTTGACGTAGCACGTCTCGATACCCTGGTCATACACGAAGCCAACACAAGCCCCCTCCGCAGTGCACAGCGCCTCACAGTCTGCTGCACTCGTGACGTTGGTGACAATAGCCAAATCGTGTCCAGGGAAGGCAAGACCATCTTGCAAGATGCAATATTGATCCTTCGTGCATCCGAACGGCAAAGAGGAACCAGCCGGTGGAACGCCTGGGTTCGGTGGCGGTGGGCTGTAACCGCCGGGAGGTGCTGGTGGCAGCGGTGGTGGTGAAGGAGGCGAAGGCGGTGGCGGTGGGCTTGGTGGGAGAGGCGGCGGGTTTGGTGGTGACGGTGGTGACGGCGGGCTCGGTGGTGGTGAGGGAGGGTTGGGACTTGGCGGTGGGGGCGATGGTGGAGGTTCTGGGGGTGGTGGGCTCGGCGGAGGAACGGGCGGCGAAGGGCTCGGTGGTGGCAGAGGCGGTTCTGGGCTCGGAGGCGGTGGAGACGGGCTCGGCGGCTGAGGCGGCGGCGGCGAGCTGTGTTCTGCACCACCGCACGTGTACTCTGTGCCGTTCAAGAAACCAGCCGTGTGGTTGCAGCGAACTCCGGATACCGATGAGTTGTACTGTGTGTCAATTTGCCCATCGAGCATCTGCGACTTGACGTAGCACGTCTCGATACCTGCATCGTAGACAAAGCCAACGCATGCACCCTCCGCTGTGCACAACGCCTCGCAGTCCGCTGCAGTAGTGATATTGGTAACAATAGCCAAGTCGTGTCCAGGGAACGCCAAACCATCCTGAAGAATACAGTATTGATCTTTTGTGCATCCCGTGGGCAAACTGGTACCCGCGGGCGGCACACCCGGAGATGGTGGTGGTGGGCTGTAGCCACCTGGTGGTGCTGGTGGCAGAGGCGGTGGCGAAGGAGGCGATGGCGGCGGCGGTGGGCTTGGTGGAAGAGGTGGCGGGTTTGGCGGTGACGGTGGGCTAGGCGGCGGTGAAGGAGGGTAGGGACTCGGCGGTGGTGGACTCGGCGGTGCAGGGCTCGGCGGTGGAAGAGGTGGCTGCGGGCTCGGCGGCGGGTTTGGTGGGGGCGGTGATGGCGGCGATGGACTTGGAGGAGGCGAAGGGGGCGGTGGTTGCGGTGGTGGCGGGCTTGGAGGCTTGGGCGGAGGCGGCGAACTGTGCACCGCACCGCCGCAAAGATATTCGGTACCGTTTAAGAATGCTGCAGTGTGGTTGCACCGAACACCAGACACCGACGCGTTGTACTGAGTGTCAATCTGGCCATCGAGCATCTGCGACTTGACGTAGCACGTCTCGATACCCTGGTCATACACGAAGCCAACACAAGCACCCTCTGCAGTGCACAACGCCTCGCAGTCTGCTGCGCTCGTGATGTTTGTGACAATTGCCAAATCATGACCAGGAAAGGCAAAACCATCTTGAAGGATGCAGTATTGGTTGCTGGTGCATCCAGTTGAAAGTGTCGTGCCAGCTGGAGGAACGCCCGGAGACGGTGGCGGTGGGCTGTACCCGCCCGGCGGGGCAGGTGGCAGAGGAGGTGGCAGAGGTGGTGACGGTGGCGGCGGTGGACTGGGTGGCAGAGGGGGTGCGTTGGGTGGAGACGGCGGGTTGGGCGGTGGGGATGGTGGGTTGGGGCTCGGAGGAGGTGGGCTGGGTGGCTGAGGGCTGGGTGGAGGCACTGGAGGACTCGGGCTTGGCGGAGGTGGACTTGGAGGCGGAGGTTCGGGCGGTGGAGATGGTGGCGTCGGACTGGGTGGTGGCGAAGGCGGTGGCGGCGACGGCGGCTTGGGACTCGGCGGAGGCTGTGGAGGAGACGGGTTCGGCGGTGGCGGCGATGGCGGTGGGTTGGGAGGTGAAGGACTCGGTGGAGGCAGAGGAGGAGACGGGCTTGGCGGAGGTGGCCGCGGTGGCTTGGGCGGAGGTGGAGAGCTGTGTGTGGCGCCGCCGCACAAGTATTCTGTACCGTTCAAAAATCCAGCCGTGTAGTTGCACCGAACTCCGGTGACAGAGGCGTTGTATTGTGTATCAATCTGCCCATCGAGCAATTGCGATTTGATGTAGCACGTTTGGATACCCTCATCGTACACAAAACCAACGCACAGGCCGTCTGATGTGCAAAGTGCCTCGCACTGAGCTGCGCTCGTGACATTGGTATCAATAGCCAGATCGTGTCCAGGGAACGCCAGCCCGTTTTCCAAAATACAGTATTGGTTTGAAGTGCATCCAGCTGTCAACGATGTACCAGAAGGTGGCACTCCGGGGAGCGGCGGTGGTGGGCTGTATCCTCCAGGTGGAGCCGGAGGCAGAGGCGGTGGCAACGGTGGAGACGGTGGCGGCGGAGGGCTGGGTGGCAGCGGTGGTGCGTTGGGTGCTGGTGGGTTGGGAGGCGATGGACTGGGTGGAGGCTCCGGCGGTGGCGGGCTCGGTGGTTCCGGTGGAGGAGGACTTGGTGGTGGCGTTGGCGGCGGCGGGTTTGGTGGAGGTGAAGGTGGTGGCGGACTCGGTGGTTCCGGTGGAGGAGGACTTGGTGGTGGCGTTGGCGGCGGCGGGTTTGGTGGAGGTGAAGGTGGTGGCGGACTCGGCGGTGAAGGTGGACTGGGAGGCGGCGATGGCGGCGGTGGCTGTGCCGGTGGTGACGGTGGTGGTCTCGGTGGTGAAGGGCTAGGAGGAGGTGATGGTGGTGGAGGCGATGGCGGAGGCGATGGCGGCGTCGGACTCGGAGGCGGCTCCGGAGGAGGTGGACTCGGCGGTGGACGTGGTGGCGACGGACTAGGCGGAGGCGGAGAAGGCGGCGGGTTTGGCGGCGGAGGCATCGGCGGGGGATGTGGCGGAGATGGAGGCGGAGGCGGCACGCCAATCTGGTACGTCGCAGTCGCCGTCGTCGCGCTCGGGAAGGCGTCGCACACCACCTTGAGCGTCACAGCGACTGCAGAACCCATATCGTTGCCATATTGAGCAAAAGACCCAGACGTATCCGAGCATGCTGTGCCATTTTCCGTCGCAAAGAAATACGTGGCGTACTCGTACGGCGTTGCAATCACCGTTGTATTTTGTACAAGAACGTTGCCATCCGTTGCGTTTAGAATTTCAATATGCGTACCGCCATACGAATCAGCGTTTGGCAAGTGACATGTGGCAAATGTCAAAAAAGTTGCTGGGTTCAGCGTAATGTTCAAAGAACAAGAGGGCTGAGACAAGCAATCGAGGTTGCACTGATTCTCATAGAATGGTGGGAGAGGAGGCGATGGTGGTGGTGGCGACGGGGGCGTCGGGCTGGGCGGCGGCGTTGGCGGAGAAGGGCTAGGCGGGGGTTGCGGTGGTGGCGGAGACGGTGGAGGCACTGGTGGCGGCGGGCTGGGCGGGGGCGCAGGCGGAGACGGGCTGGGTGGAGGGACTGGCGGAGGAGGACTGGGCGGAGACGGAGGCGGTGGGTTGGGCGGGGGCGTAGGGACTGTGGTGTTGCAAGCACTCGTGGAGTTTTGAGCGAGGCCTGTGAGCGCTGCGTCGGTGAGGTATTTGGTATACACCGCAACGCCGCCGATCGTTCCATTAAATGAATCGTTAGAACTTGACGTGGTTGAACCTAGAGACAATAACTTGGACTCGGTGGTGGGGCTTGGTAATGTAATCGTTTGGATCGTCACGCCATCAACGTTCAAATCAAGAGTAGTACCGTAGACTCGAACTGCGACGTTCTGGAACACGCTCGCGTCAGCACACGACACGCACAGCAACGCACCGATAAAATAAAATGAGAAGAACTTAAAAGGTCTCGTATACATGGGAGGAGACCTTCTGTGTGCAGAAGGTGTGTGTTTTTGTCTGTAACAATGTGGGGTGGGGAAGACTTCACACAACAAACAGCACAACGAAAGGAGAGACAAGAGGCCTAAAGAGGGTACACAGAAATAGAAAAAAGAACATATATTATTTCATTTCTTTCTGTCCTTTCTGCTGCCGTGTGCTGACGTAAAACTTCACCGCCTCGAGAATCCATCGCTTCGTCTGCGTCATGCGTGAAATGTTAAACCCCAAATTCTTAAGAGACTTTTCTTCTGGAAGATATGACGCAAGGATTGGAACGTGTAGTTTTTCTCCCAAGTTTTTCGTTGCAAATATGTAAAACAAAGCCAGTGAAATGTACACTGGAGACGGTCGCTTCATTGTCGTGCCGTTGTATTTGCAAATGACTGATGAATAAAAGTGGGCGCACATGGATGCGATACGTTCGCAATCCAGAAGAGACACCTTTCGCCGCACAGTGAAAGCGCCGGCTTGCTCCACCGATTGAAAAGCAAGATTCATGAGTTGCATCGCATTGTTGTACCGAGGTCGAGCCTGTGTAGCCACACGACAGGCAGTCTTCAACGCGCGCTTCAAACGCTCGTCTTCGTTGTGCTCGCGCTTCGGGTTGCACAGCAGGTTGCGTGCCACGCTCGACGCAGTGCCGTAGAGCTCAGCGGTACCAGTCGGCTTTGGAAGAGAGCGCTTGCGTTTGTGTGCGCCGCTTTCGTCACGCGGCGTCGGCGTCGGCGTCGAGTCGAACGCAAATCCGGCGTTGGCCATCCGGTTGTCCGTCGGGCCGTTGCATATAATCTGTCCAAACATGCGACCGGTGAGCGTGCACACCCACTGCCCGTCCAGAGTCATTTTCCGGTGCGTGCAGCGCATGCCACACATGTGCGTGCGCTTTCCCTGACGCTCTGACGCGTCAAGCTCCTGATCGTCGAGAAGAGCTGCATCTTCGTCGTCGTCTTCGAAGGTAATCAAGACGTCCGTTTCAGTCTGTCCGTGCACGCGCTCTTGAAACGGGGTCTTCACACATGACGCAGGCGCAGCACCGCTCGCCGCAAGCTGCTCGAACTGCTGCCACGACAAGTCGATGATGGAGCCGACATCCAACTCCATGTCAAAAGGACGCTCGAGGGGCGAGCGCACTGCCGCCCCTGGCAGAAACTTTAGAAATCAAACTTAATCATGTTCTCTTATAACGTTATTTTAAAAAAATAAATATAAAATCATGAAAGGAGTAAGCACGTTTTTCTTCGATTTCACAGCCGCATACACTTCTCTGGCTTTGTTTGTTATTCCTATATTCTCGTGCGTCTTCAAATCATGTTCGATATCAAATTCAGATCACTACCACAGCATCAGCGCTACGATGCATACTCTGCCCCTGGCAACGGCATTCGCCTATTTCGGCGCCCTTTGGCTCTTCGTCATTCTGTACTATCAGACGCAGAGGCACAATGCTTTTCGATACATACTGGCTCTGCTTGCTGCCAAATTTCTTAGCGTTCCACTCATCATTCCTCTCAACAGCGTCGACTCGAATAATTACCATATTTCTTTCGTCTTTGCCGGAGCTGCGTTTGAAATGTTTTACGCACTAAGCGTCATTATAGAACATGCCAATCTGCTGCAGTCGCGGAAAGGAATTGAATACGTGTATACAACATTTGCAGTGCAAATAGCAGCATTTTTGTTTGGATTAATTATCTTCTTTGCAGGCGGAACAACGCCGATCGGTCTGTGGAGTTTGTTTGTCATCGAGTATGTGTTTGGATCTTCGACAGTCATACAGGCAAAGGTGATACAGTATTATCATTTATAAAAAAAGCACGCAAGAAGAAATTTGCCCCGTCGCGTGTCCCATGTCGCCCGTCGACTTTCAAATCCTCGCTGCCGGCACACGTGCCACGTCGTGCGGCACAGCTGTCAACATTAGCGGCAGGGCGAGCGACGGCCGCTCCGTCGCGCTGACGCTGGCGGGGCAGCTGCCGTTCCTTTACGTGCGCCTCGATCACAACCTTTTGTGCACGGACGGGACACCCAACACGTCGCTCGCCACCGCACTCTGTCTCGAGCTCAACACGCACCTTAACAAGTTGAAGGGCTTGCGCGACAGAGAGCCGCAGGGCTGCGTCAACGAAAAGTACCTGTCTGCTGTCCAAGGCTCCAAGTCGACGACGCTCACCTGGCAGCACGTCATTCTGAAAAACGACCGCCCTGAGATTGTCCAGCGCTACGACTACTATGGCTTTGACGCCAACAAAAAGTACTATCTAAAGCTTAGCTTTTCGTGCGAGCAGGCTGCGTTACAAGCTCGGTTTGCACTTACAAAAGCCATTGGTGAGGCCAAAACAAAAATGTACAAGGGCAAGCGACCGATATTTTCATTCAACTTTTTCCTGCAAGCGTTCGGGAAGCAGCACGAGAAAACCCTCGTCGATATATTTCGCAATGTTCCCAACACGCCTCGAAAAGCGTTCAGTTTTGTTCTCGCCGAGGCCAACATTGGATTCGAACATCAGCTCATGGAAATAATGGGGCTCACGCCCGGGGGATGGGCAACTGCAGACCTTGCCGTGTTCCAGCAACCACACAACAGAGATAAGGAGTGGCACATGAAAGCTGACATTGTCGGCGTCGCTGGTGTATATGCTTCACCCGTGGGTGGCGACGGCATGAAATCACTGACACCGCTGAATATCCCAAAGAGCGCACCCATCAGAATTCTTGCATGGGATTTAGAAGTGTACTGCAAACCCCTTGGCTCGGGGGCGATGCAGTTCTTTGACGGAAACCATGCAGAGGCTAAGCTTCTGTGCGTCAGCCTTGTGACGTCAATATATGGAGTCAAAGACTCCATTTCGAGCTGCGTGCTTGCGTTGAGCAACGGCTCTCCAGTTGAACCAGAAACCATGACACGAGCCACAGACGGTAGCTCGGTCCGAATCGTGTGGTTCGACGACGAGGTGGCGCTGATCGAACGGTTTTTTGACTTTATTTGTGAATTCGACGCTGACTTAATCACAGGTTGGAACACAGAAACTTTCGACTGGAACTGGTTCATCCAGAGGTGTGCGGCACTAAAACTTTCTCATCTTTTCAAAAACCTATGTCGATGGGGAGAGCATACTATTGACGTGACGGATAAAGCGTGGCAACTCATTCAAATTCCTGGTCGAGTTGTTCACGACGCTATGATCTGGATGCGACGAAACCGCCAGCTTCGCGAATACAACCTGCAGTACGTCTCTACCGAGTTCAAACTGGACGGTAAAGATGACGTGTCCTATTCCGACATTGACGAGCTGTTCAAGACACATGACGGGCGAATCAAACTTGCTGTGTATTGTGAGCTGGATTCGCGGCTCGTGATTCAACTTATTCAGCACAAAGCGCTCGACGTGCTGGGAAAGACGCTCGCCATCAGCAAGCTCACTGGTGTTTCGGTCGAGGACCAGATTTACAGAGGCAGCATGAATACGCTGCGTTTGGCCATGCTGCGAGCGAGTCACCGCGACGACTTTCTTCTGTCATGCCCGTCAAAGATCGAAGACGGTGCTGAGTTTACATCGCTTCGTGACGATTCGGCGATGGAAGGAGAGTCGAGATTCCAAGGTGCGTCACGCCCCCTCTCCCAAACTTTAGATAGACTCAGCTCGGTTACCGCCTTAATACAGGTGGCAAGGTCCTGAAGCCAAAAACTGGGTTTTACAACCATCCAGTCGTCACTTTGGACTTTTCATCGCTGTACCCCAGCTGCATGATGGAGTACAACATCTGCGCGAGCACCCGTACGACTCGAGCTTTTGCGCTTCAAAATAACCTCGAGTTTAACGTGCCTCCAGCGCCATGTTTGAACGGCACATGGTACGATACTGATGGAAGCCGATACGCAATTACAGAAAAGGCGGATGACAACATCGAGATTTCAGGTAAAAACTCTTTTCACTTGAAAGGCGGCTATTCCAACGAGCTCTGCGAAACCTTGACGCTCGACAAGGGTAATACAGCTGAAGTTGGCGACTTTGGATATGAATTGAAGTTTTCAACTGGACTCGTTTTGAAACGCAAAGACGAAGACGTACTGGTGCTTGTTCACAAAGATATTCGCGAAGGTATCATTCCAAAGATTGAGCGTATTCTTAAAGCGGATCGGAAAGCTGCGAAGAAGGAGATGGAAAAGGCTGAAAAGGCAGGAGATACGTCAACTAAAAACTTCTACGACAACCTGCAGAACGGTATTAAAATTTGCATGAATGCACTCTACGGGCTTTTGGGTAGCGAAAAGGGTGGCATTTTTCCAAATTCGTCGCCGCTGGCATCTGCTATTACTGCACGTGGGCGTTCGCTTATTGTCAAGGTTAAAAAGACGATCGAGTCGAGATTTGCGCTGTCGCTCGTTGACAGTAGCATGCATGATGTCAGCCTCACGGGCATGACTGACAACATGCACATGCTGGAGATTTTGTACGGAGATACTGGTGCGCGACTGCTTGATAGTGCCCGGCTCTTGTACCGCGCTCACTCTTTTTTTGCGCAGATTCTGTCATGATTTCTTTCCCAAACTGCACGCTTCAACAAGCTGCAGAACACGGTGCTCGGTTAAGCACTTTTTTTGATACGGAGATATTGAACCAACCGCACAGTTTGGCATTTGAAAAGGTGCTCTTTCCATGCGCATTTTACCGAAAGAAAATGTATGCGGCAATGAAGTACGAGGAATACGAGGAGGGTGCAAAGGGAAAAATCTTTGCACGCGGCTTGAGTGCGGTTCGACGAGACAACGCCCTGCTTGTGAAGGACACAGTGCTGAGCGTCATGGACCTGATGTTCAAACAACGGAAGCCGGCTGATGAGATTGTTGACTTTTGCGGCAAAGCACTGGCCAACATACATAACAGCGCTTTGACCATCCATTCGACGCAGCGTACGTGGAGTGGAAAACTCGCGTTTGACCACTTCGTCCAGTCTGCTGGTATTTCCAAGGAGCTGGATGATTACGACGCAGACAACTCGGCAACCGTGATTGCAAAGCAGATGCTGGAGCTCAACCCACAGTGTGGCGTTGGCAAAGCATCTCGAGTGACATTCGTCATCACCAAAAAGCCGGTTGGAAAGACCAAACGCTGCGAGCAAGTCTTGCTGCCTGACTTGTGCTTGAAAAAACGGATTCCACTGGATCACACCTTTTATGTGGACGCTGTCGTGGCAAAGATTGCGCCTCTCCTGAGCGTGTTCTTTATGAATGCGGAGCGCAAGCAGAGACAGAACAAAACTATGGACGGTGGCAACGTGGAGCTGGTCAAGACCAAAGCAGCTGGTGCTCGGCTGCTGGGCGAGGCGACAGCCGAGCGGTCCGTGTTGAGCAAGTATCGAGAACAGCGCCTGGTAGCGGATGCTGTGTACGTGGAACACGATGAAGACGAGGGACACGCTTCGAAAAAGCAAAAGACAATTACAGGTTTCTTCAAACAAACATAAACTTCATATGGAAAGCATGCCGAGCGACTTGCGGATTCCAAAGTCATGACCAAACATCGCATCATCAAAGTCTTGTAAACCTGTAGGGAGTTGTACACCGGCAGATTCTTCAGCATACTGCCTGCCGGCGTGTCCTGCGAATGGATCATCTGACTCGTCTGGTGGTGGCAGTGGAGGTTGCGTCTGCGGTGTCTCCGTTCGGAGTCTTTTTGAGGATTCTCCCACGCCGCCCTCCTCTTCAAAAGGTTTCCAATATTCATCTTCAGTTTCTGGATCGTTCAGAACAGGAAGTTCTCCACTTGCCTCTTGAACACGCTTATCTACTTGAGATTCTGTGTGCGTGAACACGTATAGGGCCCATAATAATTTAGAAGTAGTGAATATGTTTCTCCAGTTAGAATGGAAATGTCTTCTGTAAACAATATTTTCGAGTTTGTATTGTTTAGTCATGTTTGCTGCAGTACCTTCCTGAATATATTTTTTCCGAATAGCGTTGTTTATTTTTTCAATGTTTTGGGGCGGCAGAGTGTCGGATGAGTCTATAAAAGTTGTTAAAACTCTATCTATATCTTCTTTATCAGCGTCATTCAACAGCGGCGCTGGGTATATGGGGTTGGAATACCAAGACACCTGTTCAGCTGCCGCAGGAGCGGCCGCAGGAGCAGCATCGGCATACACGAGCCCATATTTCGGTCCTGGATTTTTGCACACTGTCCTGCCTTTTCCATGATTCAAACAAATAATACCAGGTTCCAAACTAGTTTGACCATTGTCGAGTGCTGTTTGATACGTTTGTGATATTATGTTTCCGGTTGTTCGGTCTCTATGTTGTAGTTCTTCCGTTTGTAGAGCAATGTCTCTATCTTTTGAATCAGCGCAACGTTCCGTTGGATCCAAATTATTGTAAGCGTCCACCACATCTTGATACGAATCAAAGCCGGATGTGTCTTTCCCCACATTAGCCTCGACACCACTGGACGCACCAGGCAATCTACACTTCGCCCCCTTCTTTAAACCCAACAACCCGGTAGGGTCACCTTTAGAAATTCGTATGACGACATTCCCATGGTCAATGATATATTTTTTTGCTTCTGTTTGGTCGGCGAATTTGTTTTTATTCTTTTCAAAAAAGTCACCCAAATTTTTCGCTTTCAGTACTACAGGTCCTTGAATGCTCATTTTTTTTCTATTAAGTTGAATTAAAAAGACACATATGAAATCACAAGATTTGTCACGCTCCCCATACCGAACGGCGTGTATGCCCTGAAGGTGTTAAACCGTTCCGTCTGCGGCAACACGTCGTACGTTGTTGCATAAAACCTTGTCGTGAAAATATCTGTGTTCGGGTACACGTTGTCCATCGGCGCACACGGGCTTGTTCCAATGATGGCGGTGTTGGTGTTGTCAAACGTCGAATACAACCAGAACGTGTAATCCGAAGCACCACTCGGGTCATACGGGTTGTGGATGAAATTTGATCTGTACATCACCCCTGTATCAAGAACAAAAATAGGAAATCCAAAAATTGCGGGCGCAACCATGCCGTTCAAGTTTGTGTATGGGCACTGCTGGCCGATCGTGAACGGAAAGATTGTGTAGTTGCCGCACGGTGTGATCAGCCCCGGTGTGGTTGGGCACCCGGTCACCGTGATGACGCTCGGCATTTCCAACTGCGCTGGTGGCGCAGCGCGCGGAGGGGGCGTCGGCGGCGGCGGCGTCGGCGGCGGCGTCGGGCTCGGAGGCGTTGGTGGCGACGGAGGAGGAGACTGCGCAGGGGACGGTGGCGGCGGTGTTGGCGGCGATGGTGGTGGCGGGCTCGGCGGCGGCGGATTGAAGCTGCACCCAGAAGGTGTCTGCTCCGCGAGCAGGCTCTGTGTCGTTGCGTACGACAGCCCCATGTTGTAGTACTGCACATCGGCGATAGCTCCGGTGAAGTTTTGACCGAACAGCATGTATCCAGAGAACCAACCAGCACCCGACGCTGAGCACATGGACGGGTTTGAGAAAAAGTTGGCATCTGCAAAAGCAGACTCGTCACTTAGGAAGATTTGAAGTTCTGCAACTGCACCGATGAAACCTGCGTTCAAGTTGTCGGGGTTTCCAATGTACAAAGGGTTTTGCGTCGAGATGTACGGACCGCTCTGAGCCAGCACACCGTTCGCGTCGGCAGCATAGTAAGCTGCCGAGCTTGGACGAATTTCAAACGAAATCAAAGGATCGTTGGGCACACCAATCCCAAACTTAACAGAACCAGCTTGGTTCACTGTAATCCAAATGTACTGCCAAGTGTAGTACTGGATGGGCAACCCTTGAGATGTGTATGTAAAAGTCTGTCCCGGTGTTGCCGAAGAGTAACTCAATAGCATCTGGCACCCTCCATACTTTTGAGCTGTATAGTTATATGTGAAGAATCCGTTATCAAAAAACGAAACGTTCATCGCAGCGTGTGTCAAAAATGCAGTAGGCATTGCCAGAGAGCCACAACTTTCGATGAATACCCATGCCCCGATGCTCACGGAGCTTCCGCCAAGCACGACGTTTGGAATGGATACCAGCTCTTTGTTGTTGGCAAATGAAATGTATCCGTTTCGAACCGGAGTGGAACCGCAAGAAGGACATCCAGTTGTCGCCGTCAACCCTTGAAAACCGAGACCGTCCACCCGAATTGCAGAAGAATTCGTTGCGTTGGAACCAACCATCCACATGTACACGTTGGGACAAGCAAACTCGCCGCCATAGTTAGGGTACGACGTCACGGGCGGTGCGGGCGGCCGTGGCGGTGTGGGCGGCGGGCTGCTCGGCGGCGGCGGCGGTGGGTTGGGTGGGAACGGCGGCGGGCTTGGGGGCGGTGGTGGGCTGGGCGGCGGGCTCGGACGGGGTGGCGGTGGCGGGCTATACCCGCCTGGCGGGGCGGGTGGCAGCGGCGGCCTGAATCGCGGGTGCGGCGGACCCGGTGGCGGCACGGGTGGCGCTGGTGGGAGCGGTGGCGGAGAGGGTGGCGCAGGCGGCTTGGGAGGACTCAACGGCGACGGCGGCGGCGGCCTCGGTGGAGGTGAAGGAGGCGGTGGTGGCTGCACGCCCGGCTGGTTCACCGTTGTGGCAAAAATGCCACATTGTCGTATCTCAAGCGGCGCAAAGTTCACACGCGCACCAGCAGGGCAGTTGGCAAAACAATTGGCTCCTGAATATGCGGGCGGAATCGGATTATATTGCGCTCCGGAACACGAAGCGCATATCAGTTGATTGTTTGTGGTGCACGTCGTATACGACGGGAAAACGGTCGTTGAACCAGGAGAGTAACCACACTGCCAGTTTTGCAAATCCCCTGTAAAATTGAAAGGCATGTTGACGCAAATACCAAGCGCAAGTTTCAAAGCGCGACATCCCAGAGAGTCTAGTGTGCAGTATGTAAAAAACGAGCCACCACCATCGTTGATAATTTCTGAAACGACAGAGTTGTTAGCACCTGTACATGTCTGCGTACACGAAAGGTTCTGAATCGCAAGGCGGCCGAGCGACGTTGCATTGAACGCTGCATAACTGGCTGCGAATGCGCTTGTGTTAACAGACCCAGGCGGCGGCGGCGTCGGCGGACTGGGTGGCGGCATGGGCGGTTGCGGGGGCGACGGAGGACTTGGTGGCGGGGGCGGCGGACTCGGCGGGGGCCTTGGGGGAGGTGGAATGTAAAAACCTTCAGTGGAGGTAGTGCCAGTATACGGCGCATTGGGTGGCGGTGTGGGTGGCGGGCTTGGTGGTAGCGGCGGAGGGCTGGGTGGGTTGGGAGAAGGCGGAGGTGGAAATGGTGGAGGCGGACTGGGTGGTACAGGTGGGCTCGGCGGCTTTGGAGGCGGAGACTCGACCGCTACCCAGCACTGTGTTCCAGAAGTCACTGAAACACCTGTCACCGTTCCGTTGGTGTAAATTTTATATCCTCCAGTGTACCATTCGAAAGCAATACATTGTTGTGCACCACATGCTGCTGTGGCGTCTGAAAAAGTAGAGTTGGCACCAGTGTGACTTGTTGATACTGGATTGGTGACTGTACACGTCGAGTTCTCTCCATACAAAATGTATGTGTGATTTCCTGCATCAATCGCTCTCGGAGATGGTGGAAGCGGCGGCGGCGGCAGAGGAGGTGGGCTCGGCGGCGGCGGACTGGCAAAGTCTGTCAGCACCGTGCAGCTGTACCCCGCCGCAGCTGTCAAACCAGTTACTGAAGAATACATATTCAAGCCAGATGTTGAACCGAGGTCAAATGCGATACAACTTTGACCCGAAATAGTTGTTGTGTCGCAGTTCGCTTCCGTCTGCGCAAGCGTGCCCGTATACCCAGGGTTTGCAAAAATGTTATTTCCTGTGCATTTGTAGCCGCTGTATGTGGCTGCATATGTACGCGTCGAAGACACATGTTTTGAAAATAAAATGACAACACAAATGACGTAAAAACGTATGTCCATGTTTCTTATGATATTAAAAGGTGCAAATAAATACAAATTCAAATGAAAAGACAGCTACTCAAGCCAAAAAACGACGTTGATGCGCTGGAACAATAGGCGCAGCGCTCGAATGTCGATTGTATCAGGCTGCGATGTATAGAGGCGCACAGTTTTCAAAGTGGGCATGGATGAATAATATGTGCTAAAGAACCACGTCGCCCACAGATCAAATGGGACATCAGTCTCTTCGTTGTACATAGGGTCATGAAAATACACATCTTCAAACCCTCTGATAAGCATGTAGTATATCATACCGTTGTTTTCTAGTCCCATTTTGAATGAAAAATCGTGAAACTCCAAACGTTTCAGCTGTGAATGGGGCCATACAAAATCAGATGCATTCATGCACAAGTCCAACCCAGAGTAATTCTTGAATATAAGAACTTCAAGTCGAGGAAACCACTGCAAAGAGTCGATATTTTCAATTGGTCGCCTCAAATAGCTGTTGTCTACAACACGAATCTCCAGTGTCTTCATAGTACCACCGCCATCAAACCAATGTATTCTATGGTCGTTGACAACTATTGTGTCCAGTTCTTTCGTTGCAAATAAAGATGCCAAGGAGGCAGAAGTCCACACCTCAGATTCGTACGCGTTTCGAATGTCTACTTCAAAATGCCGTGTCGACAGAACACCGCGCTCAAACAGATCGAGCAGCACGTCCGCCATGACGCGTGCTTGACCCACGCTGACATCCAGTGCGATGCGCACTCGCGAGGCGTGCACTCGAGCAGTGCAGGCAGTAGGCACGGAGGCGTAAGCACTATTGAACGTCACGGACTCGGCAAACACGTTGACGCCAACTTCGAGTGCGGGTGCGACATCGCTAAACGCCACGTCTCGACGTGCTGGAATGTACACGTTGCGCACGCTCGGCAGCATCGTCAGCGGCAGGCGTTCCAGCGTGCGTTGCACATGCCTGTACACCCTGATCGAACGCAACACGCCACACGCCTCGAGGGCGCGACGCAGCGCAGCGGTCGTGCACGCCAGACGCACGTTCAAGTCCAAGCCGTCGTCGATGGACTTTGCAAAGCTGTTGACCACCACGAGCGGGGCGCACGCCTCGAAGGCGAACGTGCTGTCGGCGGGCATCCTGTCTGCCGAGTCAATACAAGAAATATTTACAAAACAAAGTAAAACGAAATGTCTTTGCAGAAGAAAAAGGAATCTAAAGTAATTCCTGTAGCCATCGACACCACAAGATGGATTTCAGAAAACTTCGATGATGAACAGTTTCCAAACTGTAATATTCTGTACGTTGCATTTCGAACGATTGGTTCTATGAAAAGAGAACACTGGTTGAATCGGTTTGCTGCTGACATTACGAAAAGGAAAGGGGCCGAGTTTCCTGCTGGTCGCATGTGCCATGCAGAGATCATCATTCCGATTAGTGAAGGAAAATATGTCAAAGCCTCAGTCATCAAGAAGTCATATGACGGTATGGATGATAAAGGGCAAATAAAATGGAAAAAGGGATGCGTCCACTGTAAACTGACGCAACCGAGCGAGTGGAAACAAAAGTACGTTTTTCTAACAATCCATGCGTCACGAGAGCAAATTAAAAAAGCACTCAAGTTTTACATGGTAAACAACGGACAGGAATTTAACCACATTGGGTACTACGCCAATCTTGTAGTTCCTGGAGGAATAGGCGTTCGAAAGTACGACGAAACGTTGATTAAGAATGCGCGCCCTTATTTTTGCACAGAATTTGTGGTGACTGGTCTCCAGGCGTTGGCGTCGACTGAAAGTCCTGAAAGTTTCGAGGAGGGTGAGTGGCAGCATGGAATCAACCAGATGAATCCAGCGACTTCCAATCCGAATAGCCTGTATGACGTGCTGAGTGCATCGAAAAATGTGTACAGCACGAATCCTTTAGGGAAAACTCTCGATGTCGATATAGTGTGACGAATACAAAAATAACAAAGAATGTCGACACCACCGCCACCAGTTTCACAGATTATTTACGTTGTATCCGATTACGCTCAGGCGCATCGAAAAAATTACAATTCTGGTACTTGGATCTTTCTGTGGGTATTTCTTAGTTTGGTAGGAGTCTTTTTCATCTGCTTGATTATACCTTGGTCGTTTGGTACAAGCGGCAAAACAGAAAAACGAGCACAGCAGCGAAGGCAGAGAAGGAAAACACCTGTTTACGAAGATCCAGACGACGAGTTTGAAGTGGTTGATTTAGATTAACATGAACCAGGAGGCATGCCCGCAGTCATGGCCCATGGTTTCAGTACTGTGCGAGCTTCGTTAAAGAGCGTCGTATTTTCGAGGTCTTTCAAAGGCGTAAACTGTTCGTCTGGCAAGTGAGGGATGACCGCGGAGCGAACCAGGCTCACAAACCCCCCTCGCTCCGCCAAGGGCAAAACAAACTCCACAAGAGTCGGCTTTTTAATCGACATGCACCGCTGCACAGCACGCTGCGCCTCGCTCTGCGCGTGACTCATAAGAACGTCAGGCGCGACGCACATCTTGCTCCAGACGTCGATGAAAGAACCACCGTCTCTGGCAATCACGACGCGAATGTCCCTTGTTTCAAGCATCTTTCGAGAATATGGAACTGTTGTTTCCATGCGTACGAATAAATTGAACACATATAGCACTAAAACTATATTCAGAAGCATAAGGCATGAGTCTCGACTGCGAACCATACCGAACGCTCAACAGAAAAGAGCTTGGACGGACGTACTGGGGATTTATTCATACTGAAGCGAACATCGTTCAAAATAAAAAAGACGTGTTAAACTTTATTCAAGAAGTCAAAAATATACTGAACCATTATCCTTGCCACATATGCCAAGAGCACGCTCAAACAAACTGCAGTGACCATATCCGCTTGTTGGACTCGCTTTTGCAGCGTGCAGAAATGAACGGGTGGAGAGCCGCAACGGTAGCCTGGGCAGCGAGGTTTCATGCCTGCGTCACGCAGCATCTACCACCAGACGCAACCAACGACGAAACCAGACGCATTGCAAAACAGGTAATGTCTTTACACGAAGACGACGACGCGGGGGTCTCTGCGCTGTTTGCTGCACCGTGTTGATTAAATGTAAGCCCATCGTCTGTAAAATGGAAGCCTCTTACGACGCAGCATCTCTCGCCTGATGTTTCCCAAAATGTCCGACTCGTGTTCCCCCACCGCGGCTGCGAGGGACATTGTCTTGGCCTCGTAATACTCTGCTGTTGTTACGTTCCAAGGATCCTTACGCGACTCGGCCCACTCGGCCCATGAAGTGGGAATGTAATACGCAAACGTCTGTATCATATCGTTCAAAACTCGAACGGTGGGGTCGTTCTCAAAGAAAGAGTAAAGAGCAACAGTATCAGTAAGAATCTCTATGTATTTTTTTGAATCGTCATACAAACGCTGCAATTGAGATGTGCTCAGATGCTTCAGCGCAAGATAGGGATCAGCAAAAGGAGGAGAGTCTCTCTCTTCATAATAATCGTTCGCTTCGTTGCGAATATCGTCCGCCGTCGGCGCATCATCGACGCCATCATCATCGCCACCACCACCGCCGCCGCCACCACTCAAAGACGCGTCAGCTTTGAGCGCTTCGTTTTCGTGATACGCAATCTCTTCATCTAAGCGTTCCTTCTCTGCCCGGTCGTCAGTTTTGTCTCTTTTTTCTTTCTTCTCCTTAGCCTTTTTCTGATGATGATTCTTCTTCGCGTGAGCCACCTTTTTATTATGTCTAGTCTTTGAATTTGTCTTTGTTTTAGTTTTCGAGCGGCTCCGAGATTTTGAGCGGCTCCGAGATTTCGAGCGGTTGCTCGTCTTGGACTTTGAACGTCCACGAGAAGAAGACTTTGATCGACTGCTTGATTTAGATTTTGAGCGACCGCGAGAAGATGACTTTGATCGACTGCGTGACGGTGAGCGCCCACGAGAACGGCCACGCGATGCAACTTTTGGCTTTGATTTCGGCGCTTTGCTCGCGCTGCGCCCTCCTCCTTTACCAAACTGAAAGTAACCACCAATGTCAAGACTCATTGCTTGGAGATACAATTAAAAATAAAAAGATCGAGTACGCCGTGTTGAAAAGCAACTCATATTATTTGACTCGACAGCAAATATAAGTAAGCAGTGATGAGATGACTGAATTATTGATACCTTCATCCATCAACATCTACATCGGCATTTCAGCAGCCGGTCTATTTTGGACATTGAACGAATTTGTCAGCGGGATAGTTGCAGTTGTTTTCGTCAAGAAGGCAAAAGTCGCAAGCGAAACAGTGAACAAAAACCTTTCAGATGCAAAGACAGCGCTTATACATAGTATAACAGTTCCACTGAACGTTGCCGTAATTTATTTGACGAATCTCATTACATTCTTGGTGAATAGCTGGCAATGGGTTTTGATATGCTTTCTGCTTCTGACGCTTTCATTTGCACTGACAAATTTTCAGCAAGAAATTATCGTTATTATTGATTATGTATACGAATCACTTTATCCAACTGTTATTTTTCCAATCAAGTCTGCATTCAATCTTTTTGTTATTATACTCGAAATTGCAGTAGGAATCCTAAACTTCATCAGTCAGTACACGCAAAGCGTTCTGTTGGACACAACGAAGCAACTCGCAGCATGCCCTGGCTACCTTTCATCCTTCTACCTCATTTTTGCGGAGCTTGCAACGACCATCTACACTTTTGTGCTTAGCGTCATCAACTGGGTGTCGGCGCTCCGCAACTTTACATCCACTACGGGACAAACAACGCCGCTAGACATGCGCACGCCCGTGGCTCCTTTGCGCATCATCACTTACGATGCTATCCTCAGGTTCCAGTGCGCTTGTCCGGCGGACAGAGGTTTCTTGGATTTAGTCACCACAGGACTCATCAACCCAACCACCACGGTGTTGGACGACTTTGTCCATTTCGGTGTAAACTCGATCCTAAGTATTCCTCAGGCTATTCTAGAGTCTGTCATTGCAGCATCATCGAGTGGTAAATATTATCCGCCTGCAACAGATAACATTATCAACAACTTCGAAGGACTGACAGTCGCGGCGCAAACCATTCTAAACCAGGTTTTCCGTAACCTTGTGAACTATGTTCAACAACTGATTCAACTCGCCGAGGGAACAAAATTTTACACATGGCAAGCTATACCAATTTTTTCAATTCCTGGTACTGCTATAATCGTTTTGCTCGAAGTCCTCCGGCTGGTCCTTCGGTGTGTCGTCAATATTCCTGGTTTCTTGTTGGGTTCCAAGCTCATTGGACAGACCGTCACGCTAGCTCAGCCGTACACGCTGGTGGACACGACAGGCATTTATGCCGCAGCCGTCAATGTGTCAAACGCCGTGTGGATTCAAAACTTCGGAGGCATTTATCCACCCATTTTGAATACCACAGGGTTCTTTTTGTATGCACTCACGAACATGCCACTGGGATATGCGCAATTCGCAAGCATCGCTGTCAGTCGACTCGCGTTTGGACGCGACGTCACAAACGGTACTCGTTTCGTTACACCGTTCACAGGTGTGTGCGCACTGCCAACAAACACCGTTTTTGGAAAAGGATTTACAAACTGGTGGACCGGTATATACGATGTCATGGGAGAATATGACGTGTATGTAACTGGATCATACGGCGTTCTTGGAACCGCGTTTCAAGGCATCTTCGCGCCATACTATCCACCGCTCGGAACAAGCGGTGGGCTAGTCATTGCTGCCTTTGCTAACATGATATCTACTCGCATCAAAAAGACCGTCTACATCATCAATTGCTTGGTAACCCTTTCACCTCCAAATTATCAGTGCTTTGCAAGTTTTGAAAGACCTACTCGTATTGCTATAGACAATCTTATCCTGAGTCTACCTGACTTTTTGGAGTTTTTCTTGAACATACCAATGGCTCAAGCTGCTCGAAACGCTCACATGAACTGCGGCGAACACAATTACGCAAACTTTATTCTGTCTGGTTCTCTCAAGATGCCATACTTCGCGGCAAAAATGTGCAATGTCCTTTACGTCGATCAAACGCTAATCTCGTGCCCTTTTCCGAACAATTCATCATGTCCACAATACACGCTACCATACATGGATATCAACTCACATCTTTTGTGCGCCGGAGATATTCTCGCTTTGGACTTTTTGGAGCAAAATATTCAAGAGGAAAGACTGGTTATGCAGTATGCGGAAAAAGCACTTGTCACTCTTTTGGCGTGCATCATTGCGCCAGGGAATACAGTCACATGCCCGCTCAACCCAAGCCAGACGCTGCAGCAAGCTATTACAACTATGGGGCTTCTGGGATGTCATCAGTTCAATCAAGTCGTCAAGGGGGGAAACATCATCGGGGACTTTTTGGGAATCGGGTTTTTCTACGCGTACAAATATTTTGCTGGCACAAACGAAGGGCCTCTCCAGGTAGCAACATATCCTCAAATTTTGCATCAAGAAAGTTTCAATGGCGTCGACATGCCAGGGCCAGACCTGGCTACTTTCTTCACTGAAAGGCAAAGCATGAATTTGTAAAACAATAAAATATGCTCTAACAAAAACACATAAAGTCATGTCATGCGCATATTCTTCCTCAGTCTTTTGTGCGCACAGGTCCATGCAGCGCATTACTTTGGTTTCTTTCAGCGTCACACCAATGAAACGACAAGAAAAAGTGTATTAACATCAGCAGTTCAAGACTTTCAATTTTATAATATTTCGCGAGAGCATCACAAAAAGTTGTTTACTGGATACAACGATAACGCGTCTGCAGTCGACGCTTTTGCTCTTTCGTTTTCAAACTATATCGTCAAAGTGCAGGAAAACAAAAGAAACTGGCATCCAGTCTCGTCTTCATGCTCCGCAAACACAAACACGACGTTCGCCAACCTTGACATCATCGACGGTGTATCAGACAACACATACACCCCACCAGCATGCCCCACAACACAGCCAGTGCACATATTTATTCTTGATAGCGGTGTGTACAACCACAGCGATTTCGGAAGCCGTTTCAGCACCAATTCATTCTGCGCCCTCAACACCAGCGCGTGCGCGGCGCATTCACCGCCTTGGCTGGACGTTGCCGGACACGGCACGCATTGCAGCGGCATTGCCACGGGTGCGCAGACGGGTGTCTGGCCCTATGCTATTTTGCATGCCGTCAAAGTGCTGGATGACACTGGCACCGGTGCCGATGATGAAATAATTCGAGGCATGGAGTGGGCGGAAGAACAAATTATAAACAACAACCTAAGACCTGCAGTTATTTCGATGTCTCTTGGAGGTGGCTCGTTCGCAGTCATAGATTACGTCGTGGACACTCTTTTCAATTTTTCTACTGTTGTTTCGGTGGCTGCTGGCAACTCGGGGGTGTTTCCGGGCACAGAACCCACAGACGCCAACAGCTGCGTCAACAGTCCTGCTGAGGCAACGAATGCGCTGACGGTGTGCGCCGCCGACAACACGCGCACGTGGGCATCGTTCAGCAACTACGGTTCATGCGTCGACCTCTGTGCACCGGGCGTCAGCGTCACGTCCACCTGGCCCGGAGGCGGTTATCACGTATTGAGCGGAACCAGCATGGCGACGCCGCACGTCGCTGGCGCTGCCGCGTTTTTGTTCGCATCGTTTCCGTCGGCTTCGTCAAGTCAAATAAATGCAGCACTCAAAGTCGCGGGGTCTACTCTGCAGGGGTCCTTCCCTGCTTCAACAACCAACGTGTTTCTAAACTTGACGTCTGCATACAACTACTTGAGTACTTTGACTGCTTCACCATCGCCACCGCCTATGCCACCATCACCGCCATATGCCACAAGCTTCGCTTCTTTCCAAGTGTCTTCTGGAACAACACATACGTTCCAACTGGCACGCGGCGTGACGTATAACTTTACAACCTTTTGCAACTGCACAAATGATCCATATCTGTTGCTTGCTGACAACACGTTTGTCTTGCAAAGCTATGCTAGCATCACCAATCCGCCTTTTGTAGGGTACGACGACGACAATTGCGGACTATGCCCCGAGATTTTATTCACTGTTCCCTTTTCATACCCACCGCTTTCGACTTTTACTTTGTGGAACAACTGCGTCTCTGGGACGTGTAGCGCCACAGTCGGTGTAACTGTGGTTGGTCCAAGTCTCTTCTCTCCTCCACCGAGCCCACCTCTACCACCGCCACCGTCACCACCTCCGCCTAGCCCACCACCGCCGTCACCACCTGTTCCGCCACCACCCTCACCGTCGCCGCTGCCCAGTCCCCCGCAACCGCCTCCACGTCCACCGCCAACGCCCCCACCTCTCCCACCGCCACCCTTACCGTCGCCGAGTCCGTCACCGCCGCAACCGCCTCCGCGCCCACCGCCGCCGTCGCCGTCGCCCAATCCGCCACTTCCGCCACCGCCACCGCCTCCATCACCAGCGCCTCCGCCCAGCCCCACGCCGCCGAGTCCTTCGCCGCTCCCACCGTCGCCAACTCCTCCCCGGCCGCCGCCGCCCGCGCCCCCGCCGTCGCCGTCACCGCCATCGCCGCCACCTCGTCCGCCACCACCCAGTCCACCGCTGCCTCCGCCGCCGCTTCCTCCGCCGCCAACGCCACCACCGCCGGCACCTCCGCCCAGCCCAAATCCGCCAGCTGTGGTGTCACTGCCCCACTTTGACTCGACAGCGTCGCCGAGGGGCCAAAACATTTCACTGAGCTTGAGTACTGGTAATGTTTTCGAATTTGGAACGTGCAACCTCATCAATACGTATTGCAATGGAAACACGTTCATTCAATTGTACAACGCAAGCAACGGGGCTCTACTGAACAATGGCACACAGTGCAAAAACGGGTGCTCGTACATCAGTTATTCTTCATTTCAAAACGTAACTGTTGTTGCTGTATTAACGTGCGCGTCGGGCAGCTGCAACGCCCAAGCGCAATACACGGTGGGGCAGATTGCGGCGAGCGGAAACGGGGGTGGGGCAGGGACGCTAACGATCATCGGCATCGCTGTGGGCGCAAGTGTGGGAGGAGCCATCGTTATCGCAGTTGTTGTCGTAACTGTGGTGCTGACAACAAGAAAAGGGCGACAGTCCAAAAGAAGACGTGGAGACAGATGATTTTTTTTTACAACTCGTCATGAGACTCTGCCACTTCATTGGCAACTTTGCCGTCCCCGAGCTCACCAGAAACAAACGTTTTTTCAGGTTTCGGAACTTTCTCGTTTAAAAATTGCTCAAATGCCTCTGCAGTGCGATAGCCCGTATAAATGTCTTTTGGCTGCGCATTTTCAAACAGCAGAAAAGTTGGAAACCCCTTGATATTATATCGTTCGCGGACGACTGCAGCCTCGGGAGTGGATGCGTCAACCATCAATGTCGGCACATGACTCTCGATGCTTTGGAACTCAGGCTTGGATGCGACGCAATGGCTACACCACGGTGCATAGAAAAAAACAAAGTAGTTCATTCTCGAATATACGAACCCGCTGAAATCGAGCGGGCTGATTTCCATTGGCTCCGCCTTAACAGAACGTGTGGCGAACAAAGACAGAAAGACCAAAAAAGGAAGGCGCATTTTTTCGTATTCACTTTTGCTTATTAAAACACTTATATACTCTTCGTTTACGCGCCGACAACAGTCAGGCTCTTGGTGGATCCAAACTGCGTGGTGTAGCTCACAGGCTCAAGAAATTTCATTTGTCCCCGACGCACACGACCGCAGCCGCTATAAATGCGGTCGCCAAAGTGTCCGGTGTTCACGATAGTCATATCCCACTTGTTCTCAGCCGGGTTGAACATTGTCTGGTGTCCCTGGAAACAGATGGTGTTCTGAGTATTCATCTCAGCGTAAACGTACTCTTGGTTGAATGTTTGGTTGCTGTTGTTCATTCCGAAAGTCATTGCATAGAAAGATGCACCAGGGTAGTGCTCCAGTCCCTGTGGGTTGCCAACCTCCATGTCCAGATTGGCCAAGTGAGGAACTCCGTTGGCAAACTTACCAGTGATATCAAGTGGATTCGGGTACTGACCCAGGGCAGACACGGAGGTGGTGCCCTCGCTGTTCTCGCTGCCCAGCAACGGCACGAGAGCAACAAACATGGAACGCGGCTGGTCGCCAGACTGCAGGCTCTGCAGCGTGTTCATCGATACGTCATTTCCGCCAACATATCCGTTCGCCAGAATGTTCTCCGCCAAAAAGACGTTGTCGCTCTTGTACACGATGGACTTGCTGTAGAGGGTGAAGTTACCGTAATGCATCTTGCGCACGACATCATCGGCGAGCTGGAAATCGGCGTGACCAACCAGAGTCTCGCCCGTGTCCGACCCAGCCTTGAGCAAAATACCCGTCGCCATCTGGTGCGTGATGCGCGGCCTAAACAGAAGGAAATCGAACGGGAAGAAAATGTCCTTGTCGATGAGGTTTGCCAGCGCCTTTTCGCAGATGGGCGTGTGCAGGAAGGTGAGAATGATAGCACGCATGTGCTGATCCTTGGTGTCTGCTGCCACCACTCCTGGGAACATGTTATCCATAATCTCCTGAAAACGGGTTTTGAAAGCTGCCGTCTGACCGGTTCGCTGAGAATCGTACACATCATCCGCAAACTCGCCCACGGTGCCCTCGTGGCCTGTCTGGCGACGCAGCGCACCGAAGCGGTGCTCCGCGCCAATGTTTGTCGTCTGACCCGCGAAAGGAACAACGCCGGCAGCAGGGGGCGTCGCAGCCAGAGGAATTGCTGCGATGACGTCAGTCGAAGACCCTTGCAGCTGAGCCAAACGAACAGCGTCACCGACGCAGGCGCGAACCTGACCAGTCAAAGCAGTCAAATCAAAGCCAGCGCCCTGGGCAAACGCCAGAAGGCACTTGTGCATAGCAAAGGCAAAGTGCTTCGTCCACGCAGGAGTGGCATTCTTTGCAATGTCCTTGAGCTGCTGGAACGCAGCAAGCAGTCTTCCAACTGCCTCGGTCGTTGCCTGGCTCGCATCCCCAAGTCGAGCTGGAAGAGGGGCGTGCGCCGCATGCTCCACTTTTGACATGAATTTGTCAATGGTAGAGTTGTTAAGAGCCATCTCAGAAGGAGAAGGCTCGTCTGTGGTCTTGATAACATCGTGAATCTTCGCTCGAATATCTGCGTATGGTGTAGAGAGGCCAGGTTGACCGATTGGCAGTGGTGCAATAGGATCATTATTCTGCAGAGCGCCTCCAGCTCCACGCAGACCTCCAGGAACAAGCGTAACAGCGTTGTTCACAAAGCCGCCGACGTTGGCCTGGTACACCGGGTCAAACAGGCGGCACTGCGGGAACACCATCTGCATCTGCGCCAGGAAAGTTGCTGCCTCTGCACCTTGCACCGCGTGGTTCGGCACTGGGAACTTGGCTGCCACAGACTCGGCCAGCTTTTTCAAAGTCTCGTCAGACAGGTTCATCTTCGACATGTCGCCAAACACGTAGCACGGCTGACCGTTGGGCATCATGAAGGGGTCATCCTTAGCCATGGAACCCATGCCAAAGGCGGGCGGGAAGTACAGGTTGTCGCCAGAGTCGAAACGGCAGCACGCCTTGAGCGCCGCGCGCAGAGAAATGCGGCTGAAATCGTCGCGGTTCTCGTTGTACACGAAAATGTCGCGCATGAAGGACTTGTACCTCTCGGGGTCGACCATGTCGCTGACGGTGTCGCACATGGTGTTGTACTCGCCGATGCTGACGTTGCGAACCAGGGGATCGATGGCCTGCGGCGCGCTGGGCATATCGAAGGACTTGGACTCGAACACCTGACAGCTGTTGGCTGCCATCTGGCGGATGGAAGACACCGGCGCCGCGTTCAGCGCTGAGTTGTAGTTGGCCACGCCCTCGGGACCCTTGAGCAGGTAGGTGTTGTTCTCGGGGCGAACCAGCGCCAGGTAGGTGCCCAGGCCCTCGGGCAGCACCCAGGTGTCTGGCGTGACGTTGCTCAGGCGCATCTGCTTCTTCGCGCGTGTGTCCAGAATGTCGAAGCCGTGCTCGGACTTTTGAACCACCATGTACATGGCCACTTCCTCGCCAATGTAGCCACGCAGCGCGGATCCGCTGCGAGCCATCTGGCCATAGCGGCGCATCCAGGCGTTGGAGTACTGCTTCGACTTGAGCAGCGCCTCGATGACACCAAAATACATAGTCTCCAGAGTAGCGTTACGAATCTGCATAATGTTCATGCGATAGCTCTCCTGGCCCTTTGGCGTTTTCTGTGGAAAAAGGAAAAAGCTCAGTTATGATAATATTGAACACCGGAAAGATCAAACGCACCATGAAACCGTGCTCCAGGATGAGCGCAATACCGTAACGGACGTAGTGGTCCTTACGCTCGCTCGTGGACTGAGTAACGAGACGGGACACTCCCTCCTCGGGGACCGGGCCCAGCAGGTGATTGTTGAAGACCACCTCGTCCCAAGCAATCTCTTGCTCGCTCTCGGTGATGCGAATCGGCAGCACCACGCGGGTGGGCCACAGATCCTCATCCTTGATGACAGTAATCATGAGCTGAGTCATAAACATATTCGATCCTTTGTACGCCTCGGGAAGCGCCCAGTTCTCGCGACCGTAAAGGCTGTACGGGTTCAGCTTCAGCTCGCGCGGCGGCTCGCCGAAATAGGGGCTGAACGGGTTGGTGGTAATTCCCGTCGTCATGCCCGTCGGCGCGGCATTCATCTGGCTCAGGCCGACGGTTTGGGTACCAGGAGGATATGAAGGGGCCGCCATAGCAGGCAACACACCTCCTGCGAAAGAAACTTTATTCGGCTATTAAAAAATAGTTGTTCACACTTATATAAACGCTGAAAAAAACACCGCGACTCATTTCTTCCCGCAATGCCAGGCCCTCAGAGCAAGAGCTTTACGGCTCGGATGTCCGTTTTTCTCCATCGGTCCCTTGACACCGCTCATCCTCGCACAGAAACTCTTGTGGCGAGAACCATTGCTTTTCTGCGGCGGCTTCAGGTGAGAACCCTGATGGTTATAAAAGGCTCTGCCGGCAGCGTTGAGACCCCCCTTTGGGTTCTGATAACGTTTCAACACCATTTCTTTGACATTATTGCTTCGCCGGTTTTATACGGAAAAACTTCTCTTTGGGCTTTTCTGCTTTCTTGTGCGCCGTCGCAGACTTTTGCACGTGCGCACGACGAACCGGTTCTGCAGCATCTCCAGTAGATGCTCGAACCGTGTCACGGCAAACGTGCCTACGGCGGGGACAACTTCGATGAGTTCTTCGCGTTCGAGCGCTCGCATGCACATTGGCCACGGATCGACTTCACCCTCGCGCTTCATGCCTCGCTTGGAAAGCCAGTCGACAATCTTCCGGCGCCCAGGAAAACGACGCGCTTGCGGACCGGCCAAATCTATCGCTGCATGAATCACTGGCAGGACAGCGATGCACTCCTTCGGCGAAAACATCTTCACACTTACAAGCGAATATCTTTCAAAATATAATCTTCTTGCTTAACGTCAAGAGACTCTTTCGCCTGCACAAACTCTTCCAATAGCTCGTCGTTGGTTGTCCTGCTGATACTGCTCACAAAGAAACCCAGTATGACAGTGAATGTGACGAATGAAACCATTACGTTCTGCACGGTCAGCGTATACATGCACAGCACAAAGACGGGCATGACGATGACTTTTCTCCAAAAGAGCGTTTTGGGTGCCAATACGCTGTTTGTCGAGTCCATCGCAAGGAAGCAAAAGCCTTCCGCCAGCATAACTGCTATGTACAGGATGCTCTCGATGGATAAGTTAATCAGCAAAGGCACAAAACCAAACACGACACTTAAGAATGCACACGAGACGAGGCTGTTAAAAGGAACGCCTCTCCAGCGCTTCACAAGCCAGGATGGAAACAAACCCGTCTCCGCCATGGCGACTGTGTTGTATGCAGCGCATTGGAGCGCCGCCGTATAAATTTGCAAGTTGGTGAGAATGCAGCTGACGAGGATCCACACCTCTAACCAGTGACCGCCGAGCTCACGAGCTACCACCACAAAGTGACCAGACTGCCACTCGGTAGCCGCGTCGCGCATCGCCAAGTATGGTAAAGTGATTGTCGAAAGATAAAGAAACGCTATGGCAATGCCGACAACGAGCATCGCTTTCGGAATGCTTTGCCTCGGATCACGTATGTACTTGACCAAAGAGGACGACGAGTCGTACCCAGCGCTGTTGTACACCAACAAATTGATAAACTCCGCCCATTTGATGGTTTTTCCTGTGGTACCAGGATTGTCGAAACGCCGAGCATCGACTTTTGGAATGCTGTATGCGCAGAGCACTGTAAACGCTACAAGCGCATTCACAGAAAACACCCAAAACGTTTTAGATGTGAAATCTATGCTGATGGCGTTTATTGAAAATGATCCGAGAATGATTGCCAGCGTCAGCCCCTGTTGGGACCAGTAGTTGTCAAACGTTCCTGGTTTGTAGTTTTCGATATATGTTGCTGTGACCTCGCTGACAAACGCAGCTGTCGAGCACTGAATACATAGAACCCAAATGGAAGCGCAAATTCCCAACGTCTTCCCGAACAACTTGTGCGCCCATGTGCCCACAGCGCCGTTGAGTTTCTTATACTTGACTGAAAGTTCAAGCGAAAACAACGCCTGAATGTATCCCCAGAAAAATGGGAATAAAGTTATGCCTATGATAGCGTTGCTGATCCCTGCACTGCCCACGATGCCTTCGATACCAGCTGGTCCCGAGCCCACGTTACTGAAGATAATAATAACCAAATTAAAAAACCCGATTGAAGGGATAATTACATCCTTTGGATTTTCGTAATCTGAAACAGAAAAATCACCAGCGCTCATTGAGCATGCATACAGTTTATAAGTTTAAAACGCAAGGTCAAGTACAACTCCCTTCGTCTCGCCGTTTGCAGTCGACATGGCCGGTCGCTCGCTCGCAGGCGTGTCTCACCTGTCGGTCGTCCTCACGCAGGGCAACCTACGCCTGTGCCGTGCACACATCCTGCCTCAGTGGGCAAAGAGCGCTGGAAAGGGCACTGATGACGCCAAGACGTTCCAGTCGGGAAAGACGCCAGTGCACTTCCTGCCGGTGCACAGCTCGCCGATCAAGGCGCACATTCAGGCGTTCAGCGGCGGCGAGCAAGCCTTTTACGCTGGCTGCCTCCTCGAGCCGAAACGCAAAAAGGCAGACGTCTGGCAGGGCACCTTCTTCGTGCCCTCGGACCTCGATTCCTGCTGGTCCGTGCAGACCAGCTTTCGCCTCGACGACTCGCTGAACGTATCCGCCGTCGTCAACCTCGTCGAGCGCGGCGGGGTGTGTTTCAATGTGATTGACACGTAATTTCACTTCATGAAAATCCTCTGCCGACTCGTCTTCAGGGCTGGTGGTGCATTGTCGTCTGTCACAAAGTTGCCCTCTCGATCGCACGCCGACCACCGCACGCCGAGTCTGTCCAGCTGCCGACGACAGCACACGCACGGTAGACTGATGGACAGCTGCTCGTTCTTCTGCCGCCTCGTGATGACGCAAAAGTTCAAAGCGCGGTACAGGAATCGCCAGACGTTGTGTGCGCTGACGCCCTTCCGCAGCGCACGCTGCTTGAGAAGCTCGATCGCCCTTCTCTCTGCGCACGTGCGGACGTTGTTCTGGACCACGACGCCGTTTGCGAGCTCGCATAAGACAGTGCGCATGGCACTCGCAGCGGGGTTGACAAATGAGAATGCGCTTTGAACATTCAACAACTTTTATCAAATGAAAAAATACTTTGTTTCACTTACTTGTTGCGCAGGTCGCGGGGGAGCACGCGGCCCACGCCCCCGCCGCTCTCATTGTAGCTCTGCAGACCTGCCACCTTGAAAATGTCAGGCAGCTTGAACGCGGGGCCCTGAGGCATCGCGCCGGCGCTGGCAGCAACCTCCACGGTGGGAGCCACAGCTGGCGTCCAGTTGGGGGCCACAGCAGAGACGGGAGCCGCAACCACGGGGGAGGCGGGAGCCGCTGCGGCGACGCCGGACATTGACCGCGCGCTGTCGAGCTGCTTCTGGAGAGTCTGCAGGCGAGAAAAGGCGCCATCTAGGACCTTATTCGAGGCGACCGCCAGCTGTGCGCCGGCACGCATGCTGATGCCGCTGGCCGCGACGACCAGGGGGCGCAGAGCGTCCATGGCCACGGGGTCAGCGGTCAGCAGGCTTGTCAGCTTCTCCTTGTGCGTATCGTTCAGATTGGAAGTGGCATACTGCTGGTACAGGTTAGAAAGGGTCTCGACGATATCCTTGACAACGTTCTTGCTGGAATCGACGTGTGCCTTCTGCGCCTGCTCCAGAAGGCGCTTCGCCTCGGACAGAGCAGCAATCTCGTTGGTCTTGTTGACATTGGCCTCGAGCTGGAGCGCAATGTAATCAGCGATGGACTGCAGGGTGTCCGTGTCGGAAATCCGAGTTTGCAGGTTCTCCAGAAACTTGACGGGGTCCTCCACCTTGGCGCGCTTCGCTGCCGGCTCCTCGGTGGCGACGGCGGGCTCGGCCGCAATCGGCGCGGGCACCACAGGCACGGCGACCGGGGTTGGAGCCACCATCTCAGCTGCAACAGCGGCAGCTGCAGAAGGAGAGGCTGGCACCGGGGAGGCGGGCGCCGCCTCCGCCACGGGAGTTGCAGCAGCAGCAGATGCCATGACTTCTACCGCGTGTATTGTATTTTCTCTCGGAATATTATAATTTTCTTTTGAAATGACGCACCCATCGCGTGCTCCCACTTGCACGAGCGATACTTCAATCGGTTCGACAACGCCGTTGCTGTATTGAACGTGTTTCAAAGAGAGCTGGGGGCTCTTTCCAGAGTCGATGAGATGCTCAGCGGCCCATCCGACGTGATCATCGAGCAAGTCCCAGTCTACAGAGAGCACATTGTTATCAAACTGCGCCGATTTCACGTGTCCGACAGTTTTATCTTTGTGCTCGATGCGAATGGGTTTACCAACGAGCAGAGCAGAAAGCGCACGCAGTTGTTCTGACGTCAACCGATAGTGATCGCTTGGCGGAGGTTTGGAAACATCGTACACAACGCCCTTGTACTTCATTCTCTTGTATAAATAGTCTTGAAAAACAAATAAAAAAATGAAACAGCAATATACATTGTTGCTCATTTGTGTCGCTTCTTTGAGAGGGGCGCGTGCCGCAGTTCCGGAAGAGACGCTCCAGTGGTTCGCACACTCCATCAAGTTGATCGAATTCCAACCGTGTAAACACCTTGCAAATTTCGGAACAACATATGGGGGGCATACGTTATGCACAACAATGCTGAACAGGCAGAAGGACAAGAAAGACTGTGTGTACATAAACTACGGCATCGAGCAAGACTACAGTTTTGACACGGAGTTTGCCAACCACAGTGGATGCATGGGCGTCGCTCTGGATCCCACCGTGACGCACCCGTCGGAGCTGGTTCCAAATGTTATGTTTTTAAAACTTGCAGCGCCGTCGCTGGAGCGTAACGTGTCAACGAAAGACTGGCAGGTTATGTCTCCTCCGAGACTGTGGCACTGGCTCGGTGAACGCCATATTTTTGCCTTCAAATTCGACTGCGAAGCCTGTGAGTATGCCCTCATGACCTCTGAAAAGGATGACTCTATGGAGCGGTTTTTTGAACATGTACATCAGCTCAATATCGAATTTCATTTGCACAAATCATTCCTCGACTCACAGGAGAAATTGCAAAATCTGGCACATCTTTTGAATATGCTGCGTCGCCACAATTTTCACTTGATTCACGTTGCCGTCGCGGGCTGTGGCAGAGACAAGAAAAATGAAAAGTCATGTATGGACGCAGTCTATGACGCTGGTATTCCTTGCGAGGGACACGATTGCAGTTCTTTTCTTTTCATGAAAACACTTTGAATTACGAGTAGTTTAACAATATGTTCAGATACTCAAATGCAAAGAAACTTTTAGGGTGAACACCATCGTGTGTCAGCTGGTGGGGTGTAAATGACATGCCCATCGCCTCCAGATCTATCAAATCGATGCTCTCGTCGTCCGCGATATGCCGTGCCGCCGCGTTCAGCTGCGCCACGTACGAGCGATGCACCCACGCTTTCGTGTTGCCGAACCCATGGCCGTGTTCGCAATGTGTCTGAGCTTCAGGAGAAGTCCGAATCATGACGCGAGTACCCATGAACGTGTTCCGTACCGCTTGCACAATGTCACGTATCAAATCTTCGTATTCGAGTAAAAATTCCTCCTCAAGATGAAAAGTATTTGAATATTGAAAACTTGAGAACCGTTTTTGTAGAGGAAAAGAAGTAGAAGCGATGACAACGATGTCTGGCCTTCTCGTCATGGCTGTGATGTACTCGACATCAGACTGACGCTTCGTCCGTACCGCATCGTCGTTCACGTCCTTCATCGAGTACTCGTCGTTTCCCCCGAAAAAGTGGTTGACAGCCTGCACTACTTCTTTATCCTCTTCGTGTGATACGCGCAAGAGCATGATGTGCAGCAAAGTTAAACCAGAAGGAAGCGTGCAGTAGTTTATCGCTTTGAAACTGTTGTGAAAATGCCTGGAAGTTGTTCCAAACTGCGTATCGTAATATTGACATGTAAAACCGAGCAGCTGCATATCCAAGGACTCGCCAATAAAAACAATGGTGCGCGTTCGCTCTCTTGTCTTGGACATGTACTTTTCAAAAAAGTTGCGCGTCTGACACTTGTCACTCATAGGCTTCCAGGCGGCTCCGAACAACACGCCGTTCGCAGGGTCAGACAACGGCAAATCACCTTGCCCTGCAGCAAGCTGACCCCACTCATGACGAAGCCAGTACCCCGGCTCGCCGCCCCAGTAACACCCGCTTCGAATGCTGTTGACCGCTGATGCAACGACACACAGACTTGCGCAAACGAGTCCTCTTAAAAACATTTTCTTTCAACTCAAATACCTAGATACACTTCTATGCTCTGCATCATGCCTCGCTTCACCAGACTGTTCACCACATCCGCATTGGTGATGCCAGACTTGTAGGTGCTCTGCTCCTCGTACGTCTGGTCACTTGACTTTCCCACATAAATCACGACGCCTGGTTGCTCAGCGCTAATAGTGGAGGACGTGGCATTCGGGCGGACCATGGAGTTGTAAATCTGAGAAATGGGAGGATAGGCGTGGTTGGGGCTCGTCCACGGCACAATCTGCCAGTGTCCCATGGCGTTCTTGTTGACAATGAGGTACAGGTTCTGTGTCTGAATGATGCGCGACTTGGCCCAGTAGTTCAGAACGCTCACGCGGTGGCTGGTGATCAAGTTGACAATGCGAGAGACAGCCGCCCTGCCGTAGTCACCAGTCGCTGGCGCCGCCTCGGTCTTGATCACACCCAGAAGCTTCCACTCGGACACAATTTCGCTGGCCTTGGCGTACCGCTCGCTGTGTGCCTTCAAGTATTGGTTGAGCTGAGTGAGCTCCTTCAGCTCGACCGTGTTGCGACTCTTCTCGTTTCCCAGCGGAACGCTGTACTGGGGCTGGGGGTTGGAGTTCTTGATACCTTTCCTGTCACGAGCAAACACCAGCTGCCCAACGCCAAGCTCACGGCAGTCGCTGACCGACGACGAATCGTCGGCGGTGTTTGTGTTGCCAATGGTAACATAGTGAGAGGCAACGGAAACGAAGCTGTTCAGGCCGATGTAACTGTTTGGACGAGCAATAGTATCGACAGCAAAGTTGACGGCGAGGTTGTTCGCTCCTGCGGGCTCGCCAGATGTGCCGAAAGGCAGGTTCAGCGAGCTCGTACCCTGTGGCGCGCCTGATGTGCCAAAAGGCAACGCAAGGGCCATTTTTGAAGAAAAACGAAACCGACGAACTTATACTGTTTATTGCAAACTCTGCTTATATCTTGAACGTTTTTAGACCAGCGTCTTCCCAGCGCACTTCAACGGAAGAAAAAGGGGTGCCATTGTACGTTCCGTGCCCTTCGGTGTCAAATGTGAATTTAATATCACCGTGAATAACCTCAGCGTGGTGATTGTCTTTCATGTGTACAGCGTCGGGTGTGATCTTTTCGAGCACGTTTCCTTTTTCATCCAGCAACACAAGTTCTGCGTTGTCGTACTTGGACGAATGTCTGAACATGTTCTGAATGTAAGTGACTGAATCCACGAAGGAAGTGTTCTCGTCATGCGGAATAGCCACGTATTCGTCATCTTCACGTTGCGGTCCAACCTTTCCGAACGAGGGAAGCCAGTTCGAAGGATCGGTAACGTAGTTTCCAACTGAGCTCCAGAATCCGGGTCCACTAGAGCTACCACCGCCGCCTCCACTGCTCTTGCTCGCCGGCTTCTTCGGCGGTGCAGGGGGCGATGGCTTTTTTGTAGGTCCAAAGTCAAGCTGGACGCTCATTTTCGACCGAAACTATACTTTTTTGAAAAATAAACTGATGTATATAAAGTTTGAAAATGAGTATTCTTTTTGGGGCTTCGGATATTAAAAAGTTGACCGACGCAGATGAGTATTTGAAAATCGCCCAACCTTCAGATCTTCCAAACTTTGTGTCAAACTTTGTCGTCCTGTACGCCGCAGACTGGTGTCCCCATTGCCAAGTGCTCAAGCCCACATTCACAGAAGTGGCTCGAAAGAACAACGACATACCTGCATACATCGTCGATAACACAGTCGTGGATGCGCTGCGAGAGACCGCTCCCGCGTTGTTTGAGGGGGTAAACGGCTGGCCAGCAGTTGGCACTGTGACCAACGGAGTCTTCAAGCTTATGAAGGAGGGACAAGCCATGCCAAGCGGGTCAAAGAACCCGTTAGTCAAGGCGATCGAAGACAAAGCGCTCGAAGAAAAAACACAAAAAGAAATTCAACGTATATTTGATTCTTTAAAAGACAACTAGTGAAACGTGGAACGGAGAATTAATGAAGCTGTTTGACTATACAGAATTCTATGACAAAGCGCATCAGCATGTCAAGCGTCTCGAAACAAACGACTCTGAAAATGTTATGAAACGAAAGCTTGACGCCTTCTTACAGTCTGATAACAGAGAACACGTCCCCGGTGACATGCACCTCAGAAATATTCAGAAAATTTTAGGATCTTTCGAAGGATATCAGCGTTCATCGGCACAAATAAATTTCCACGATGCAATGATCAACTCGTGTTTACCACACATCTACGGGGCTGATTTTGACAAGTATCGAGAAAAGATTATGACTGAAAGAGGAATCGGCGAGATCCAATCGGAAATTCTCATCTGTTGTCCTCGTCGTTTTGGAAAGACAACCTCAGTGAGCATGTTTGTCGCTGCAATGCTGTATGTTGTGCCCGACACGTGGATCAGCTGTTTCTCCACTGGGCAGCGAGCTTCGACAACGCTGCTGGACCAAGCGGCACGTTTTTTTCTAACGTTGCCTGGGGCAAAGGACAGGATAGCAAAAAAGAACACGGAGCAGTTCTTCGTCAAGGGGAACGATGCTGCAGACATTCGGAGGTTTCACAGCTTTCCTAGCAGCGTCGCGGGGTTGAAAGGACAGGTGCGGTTTTTAAAATGGTCCGGTGTGTGTAGAATTTGACATTTGTCGGATATTCGAAGGGCGGTAAAGTCATTATCTTGGAGGAGGCGTCTCGTCTCGACGAAGAAGTGTTCACGGAGGTGTGCCTTCCGCTGCTGGGCGTGAACAACACCTCGCTCATCGCCATTTCGACACCACTCGAAGAAAACAACTTCTTTTCGCAACTTTTGGGCGCAAAGAAACCTAACGGAGCAAGTCTCTTCAAAAACCTGCAAATTCAACTCATATGCGAAAAGTGCAGAACAGAACGGAAACTGGATTGCCCGCACAACGCAAATAACCTCCCAAACTGGAAGTCCATGGCGCGTAATGACCTCGTCAAGGACCTCATGTCTGGTAACAGGGACATGTGGCTTCGCGAACAAGCTGGAGTGATCACTACAAAGGACACCACAGTGTTTGACAGAGTCACCGTCGAACGCGCATTCGCACACGAGAATATGTGGCATTTGAACAGACTGGCGATAGAGGGTGATGTCATTTATCTGACGATTGACCCCGCCGGTGGAGGCTTCAGTCAAACTGCTATAGCTGCTGCCGTCATCGACGTCAATACAAAGTCGCTTGTACTTATCGGCGCCGAAGACCAGCAAATTACTAACGACGACGAACTTGAACGTTTTTTACGAAACTTTCTCATGAAAATTCGAGCAATCAACTTGTTTGCCAACTCACAGATTATCGCCATCATCGAGAGAAACTTTGGGGGCAGCGTCACAGCTAGTAGGATCGCAAACCTGTGCATTCCGTTTCAGCCGCTACGTGTGATGACTGCAGACACGACGCAGCACAGAAGAGTGGGAGTCGTGACCACAGAAACCATCAAAGAACGAGCACGCATAGATCTGCAACGTTGCCTCAAACTGAACACTTTCGCTTTGCTAAACACAAACAGCTTCATATGTTCCGAAATTAAAATTTTAGACGATTTGCGTAAACAGTTTCTGACATTCAAATACGTAACGGAGACAAGAGGCTCAAAGCAAAAGGTTATTCTGTCAGGTAAGGGGTACGCTCTATCTGATGACTTGATCATGGCAGTGCTACTCGCGGTGTTCTGGTCAGCTTACGTAATCACGACACCATCTTGCTTACTGTAATTCAAATTAAACCAGCTCGTGCGTACAGACTCGACATGTCCACAACCTGTTGAGGAGCTTGCATCTGGGGGCTGGTGCCTGCTGTAACGGGGGAAATACCGTGGTTTAATTCTGGTGCTACTGCGCTGGATGCAGCCCGGGCTTCGCTCTGCGCAGCCCCGTTCACAGAGGCCATGAGCTCTTCCAACTCAGCCTTGAGGTCGTCGTCATCCACCAAACCGCTGCTCGATGCGGTCACGTCGCTCATCCGGTCTTGCATCAGGCCCGTCGCGTCATCAATCTGCGTCTTGTACATGCTGTACTGCTCGCTGAGCCGGTCGAAACGCTTGTACACGCGGCCGGCATCGATAGTTTGAAACACCGTCTGCGCTTCGCTCAACGTGTGCATGGTGTCCTTCAGCACCGCCGCATCGCTTATTTGCAGTAGCAGAGACTCTGTGAAATCACGGAGCTCGCGCGCCTTGGCCAACTTTTTGAGATATTTGTGCTTTTCTCGCACAGCCTCCGTCGCTTCTTTGACACGCTTCGCCTTGACGTACTGGTCCTTACGGGTTTCAAGATCTGTAATCTTACGCTGCAGCTCATTCAGCTGGTACTCTTGAAGCAGAAGCTGTTGCTTCAACTTTTCCTCTGATGCTTTCTGACGATCTTCGACGGACGTTGAACAGCTTTCAAACAGGGCGCGAAAATAGGTTCTCAGTCCTGTGAAAGTAAACTGGCTCATTTTGAGATCATACTTATGCTTTGAAAAGCCGTATTATATGTCCATAAATCCGCACCTGCGTCGTATCGCACAAAACACACTTTTGTTTGTCGGAGGCGCCTTACTTGCTGTCAGTCTCGTTGTGGCGATTGCCGTGCTGAAACGATGGGCCTAGACATCGACTCCATCAAGCACCGTGTTCTGCAGCTGACGCCAAGCGAAAACCGTTCTGGGGTGCGCTTTTCCAACCTCAAACGACGCCGTTTCAGCTATCGAATCACCGTCGAGAATGCAGACGCTATCGAAATGAACGCGCTCTGCGAAAAGCTTGCGCCGTGCGTCGTCTTTCTGCGAACACCTGGGGCGGCAGAAGCGTCCGTTTCATCACGCATCGACATTTACATCCCGCTGGGACTCAGTCTGCATTTATATTTGATTTATCAAGCTCTTTACACTTTTGCCATCGCTTGTTTAACTATAGCGACTTACATTGTAATCAAACGAAATTAAACATTTGCTCTAGAACAGTTCCTCGATCTCGTGCGCACGCTGCCGTGCGCGATAGGCACTGCGCTCGGGCCGAAGCTCGCGCACCGCTGCATCCGGTAGGCGGTGCGGCTTGACTTTCCACAGCTCGTCTGCAAGCTCCTCCTCCTGCTCATCCTCACGCTCATCCTCCTCGAGCTCAGCCTCCACCTCGCGCACCACACGCTCCTCCTTTTCGAGCTGTGTGACGAGCTGCTCCGTGATGAGCTGCTGGCGAGCGAGCGCCTCGTGCACGCGGTCACAGCTGCTGGCGTGTTCCTTCTCCTCCTCTGCCAAGTTGAGTTCACGACGAAGCCGGTCATTCTCTGCATCCTTCTCGCGAACAACCGCCTTCTGGCGAACAGTCTCGTCATGCAGCTGCTGCAACTTGCGGTCGGCAGATGTCTCCATAGACTCCAACTTCTTCTCGAGCATGTGAATTTCGCGTTCCATCGCCTGAATCTCTCTGTCTTTGGAATGATGTTCCTCCTCCAACTCGTGAATTTGCCTCCGGTAAGAATCCGATTCGTCGCGCATACCTTGTCGCTTCTGGCGCATGGTAGTCACCTTTGAAACAGCCTCCTCGCCCTCGTCGTCTTCGTGAAGCGCAATCAACGTATCCAAATCTGAAGCCTCCTCGTCGTGCTTCTGCTTGCGCGCCTTGAGTTGAGCTTGCTGAGTTTTGAGTTGCGAGCGTGCGCTCTCGGCTTGCGCCTTTTTCTGTTTCTTCTGCTGCACGCGAGTCGCAGGTGAAGGGCTGCGGGTTCGGCCTCGTGGTGGGCTCTTCGTTGGCTTGGGTTGCTTTGCCGGCGACGGGCTGCGAACGCGAGTCGGACTCTTTGAAGTGGCCGCCTTGGGTTTTTTGGATGGCGATGGACTGCGAACTCGAGGCGGGCTCTTGGGAGCAACAGCCTTCGGTTTCTTCGCCGGTGAGGGACTGCGAACTCGGGGCGGGCTCTTTGGCTTTTTCGCCGGAGACGGACTGCGAACGCGGGGCGGACTCTTCGGTTTCTTCGCCGGCGATGGGCTGCGAACACGCGGCGGGCTCTTTGGTTTTTTCGCCGGAGACGGACTGCGAACACGCGGCGGGCTCTTGGACTTTGCAGCTTTTGGCGGCGACGAAGGACGCCGAGGTGAAGCAGAACGACCGCGCGGCTTTGGCGGCGACGCAGCACGCGCAGGCGATGGTGAACGACCCCGAGCCGCTGCTGCTGGCTTGCGAGCCGGTGAACTAGAGCGAGTCCGAGGAGCGACAGGCTTTGCGACTTTAGCAGGTTTGGCTGGTGCAGCGGCAGCACGTCGCTTCGGCGGCGAAGGCGTTCGAGCCGCTTTTTTAACCTTGACCTCACCGAGCTTCTTTTCACGGCGCGTCGACGCCGCGCCGATGGAGATGGACATCTTACTTTACATTGTTTGTTTGTCCACGCTTTTATGTTTTCATGAGAAATGCCCTAAGGAGTCGTAGATTTTGCCCTACCAATTTCTTCGCCCTCTCCAAACAGCACTCTACCGAATTTCTTCTGTGTATATTCGAACTCATCATCCAGTTGTTTGTGCATTGCTGCGATCCTTTTTTTGACTTCCTTGATCTTCTCATCGATCTCGTCAGTTTTCTCTTTGCAGCAATCTTCTTCAGTTGAGGAAAATGTTCCGCGAGCGCTGCGAAAGGACGAATGACTGCCGGTAGTTGGGAGGTATTCATCGGGGGAAGTTTTTATTGAGGATAATGTTCCGCGAGCGCTGTGAAAGGACGAATGACTGCCGGTAGTTGGGAGGTATTTATCGGGGGAAGTTTTTATTGAGGATAATGTTCCGCGAGCGCTGTGAAAGGATGTATCACTGCTGGGAGTTGGGGGATCCTCATCATCATTAGTATTATGGAACCAATTACGAATTTTATACTCCGAGTCGTCCGAATCTGACCGTGCAAGAGACATTTTTAAAGACATTTATTTCAAAAACAAATACCGCAGCTTCAATTTTATTCAAACTCTTTTCTGAGCATCTCAAAGTACTTGTTTTGGTGGGCTTCGCGCACTCCCTGTAAGCGTGCAAATTCGGCTTCAAGCTTGACCAACTCGGCTTCCTTGATCTTCAAAATGTCGTCACAACACTCGACGCGAACTTGGGGCTTCGAGAGTAACGGAACCGGGGGTGGCTGACTTGATAGAGATGGCGGACTCGGCTGAAGTGGCGGGGGCGTGCCGCCGGTCACTGGTTGAAGTTTTTGTATTTCGGCTACCAAATTCTCTAAAGTTGTCTTGATAATCTTAATATCTGATAACATTGCGGCTGGAAATTGAACATTGTGTTCTTTGTTTGAAAGTCTCTCAACAATACCTCTGAGTTCAGATAACTCTTGTTTCGATGTCGTGTTGCCTAGCGCTGTAAGTATGTTTTGTAGATCTTTTTGTATCTCTGCAAAAACAGCAGGAGTTGCAGTATTCGTGGGAATATCTTTTATCAGCTTTTCTACATGTTCTTTGAGTCGTTCAATAACTGTCTGCAAATTATTGTCGGATGACGCACCAGCTTTAGCAGCTGCAAGTTCCTCCGCTGCCTTTTTTTTGGCGGCTTCAAGCGCAGCGGCAGCAGCAGTGCGCTCTTTGTCCAACTGCGTTTGGGCATTGGCCAGGGCTTCAGCGACGGCCTTGGAAGCAGCCGCATTGGTTTCAGCTGCTTTTTGTTCCGCTGCTAGCTTTTGCTCGTTGGCAACTTTAAGCTCTGCGGTGGCATCATCAGCGGCTTTCCGCGCAGCTTGAAGGGCAGCGGCAAGCTGCTGGTTCCCAGTCGTGTAAGAACCAGCGATGTTATTGGCTTTAGCGTTGGCTTCTTTGGCAGCCACTTCGGCTGCAGCTGCTCTTTGTTCCGCTGCTTCCTTTTCTTTCTTGGCAGCTTTGATAGCAGCGTCTGCTTTTGCGCGCTCTCCTGCGACTTGCTTGTTCGCCGCCTCCCGAGCTTCAGCAAGTTGATTGTTAAACTTCGCCTCAGCTTCAGCTAAAGCTTTTTTGACATTGTTTTGTGAACTATCAGAACCACCAGAACCAGCCATCTGTGGTGTTGGTGTTGGTGTTGGTGTTGGTGTTGGTGTTGGTGTTGGTGTTGGTGTTGGTGTTGGTGTTGGTGTTGGTGTTGGTGGCCCATCGTTACCGGAAACATAAGCTTCTCTAAAAACATCAACATCACGAGGCTGTGAATTTCCCCTGCTGAAATAATTAAAAGGGTTTATCGAGGCAAGAAATCCACCGTTACCCTGCCCTTGAGAAGCTGCTTGAGGTTGAGGTTGAGGTTGAGGTTGAGCAGATTGTTGTTGAGAAATATCAAAATATCTTACATCTGTATAGTTAAATGTTGCCATCAAGTTATTAAGTCTTGTCCAGTCATAGTCTTTATCATCGAAAAAATATGGCCATTGGTCTGCATTTATATTGAATTCATTTCCGTAAACCTGCTGTTCATTCGCAGGCTGAACAGTAAATGATTCTAGTTTCGTTCCATTGCCATCTTTTGTATTTATGCTTTTGAGTACAAATTTCCCCTTCAACCTACCCGATGTGTTCTCTACCTTCTCTTTGTCCGTCCCATTGACAAGGTACACTATATAATATATTTTATTCGGTTTTGGATGATTCGCTGAAGTTCTTGTTACAATCACATCATCTTTATTAAACCACGCAGGTAAATCGTCTTGTTTTGACCTATATACATTAGCTGGGCCGAAGTGAATTGACATACTTATTTGACTGTATTTAAAAAACAATCAAATACACTTTACGTAAAATGTGCATAGCATTGTCCCAAACGAACTGGAGGCTGCATAAGCATTCTTTCGAGGCATAAGTTAACCTGGTAGTATTTGCTTGTTTTTTCCCTGCGCAAACCTTTCTTGTCCTCTCGTCTCGATGCAACATATTTGTACAACATCTCCCACTTCTCCTTGTTTCTCTCAACGTCGTCAATTACAGTTGATAAAATGTCAATTGTAGCGCAAAACCCAAAAAACGAAAGCACGAAAAACTCAACCAAGTCAATAAATGACGAGGCGATTCCTTCAAAATTGGAAACGAATTTTTTTAATATATTGTATAGTATCGCGACTTTTTCTTTCACCGTTAGGTTATCCGACAAAAAATTAACAATATTTGGAATTGAGAAGTTTCTTTGAATATCTTTTGATATATCACACAAATCTTTCATTCCTGTCCACTGCGTCCACTTTGCATTGAGGTCTGTTGCAAATGGATACTTTTCTGGGTCCAAAACTGCATCGCATAGGGGCTTTGAAATGTATTTCGTGTAAAATTTCCAAATTCCGTTATAGGATGGATATACTTTCGTCAACGCATTTTTCAGAGCAGTAAACAAAGTTGGAAAATACGTCGACAACTTATCATACAGAAATTGAGATAGGTCAACCAACATTTTCAAAACCGAAGAAATTCCATCTCTAACTAAAGAAACTTTGTAATATGCCAGTCCTGATACAAAAGAAAATGCCAGTATCAGTCTTGAAATTCTCCTTGTATAATTTCGATCAAGCCGTCTTTCAATAAGTTTTTTCAGAGTTTCATTTCTTTTCTTTCCTTCAAAAAACGTATAGGTACGTGCTGCCGACGCTGCGCCTCGCAATGTTCCGGCTTGAACTTGCTTTCCATTTGAAAACACAACTAAGTACTTTTCGTAAAAACTATCAGTCTTATCAATTTCTTCAAATATTTTCTCAATAGAAGTTCCAATCATTTCTACTAAAGTTTCAACAATTTCCTCCTTGGTAAAAATTTCAGTCAAAATTTTGCCATCTTGCTCGATAGAAAACTCGAAATCGTCATCCGATATTTTCTTGATAGTCATTCCTTCGATTTCAACCTGGTCTCCAATTTCCACAGGATACTCCTTAATATCGTTCTCGTCAAACGTGAAGCTCGCATCGTCAGACGATGTTTCAGCTGTATCATCGTCGTCACCATCGTCATCTGACAAACCAGTCATTTCGCTTACATCGGTCTTGTCGAGAAAATGAGAGTTGATAGAAGCTGATGGTGTTGGTGGGGCTTCATTTTCAATACTTCTCGTTTTTTTTAAAAGAGTGTCGTCTTCAATTTCATCAAGTGCATGCGTAAAAGGCCCCCAATTGATAGACATCTTGTTTCGTGATACTCTTTTACAAGCTTTACAATCATATCCTTTTCCTTTTTTCACCCACCTCATCCTCCTCCACCTCTTTGATTTCCAAACAGGAGTGAATATACTCTGCCAGCGCGTAGTGGCTGTGATACTCCTTGTGATATGCCAGAGTCTCTGCATCCTGCGTCTTGTCGAGCACCATGCGCACGGCGCTGGCAATCACCGGACACGGAAACCCTCGGCGCTTGTGTACATCCTCGGACACGCACGCCCGACACACGGGGCAGCTGCGATTGCCCGACGTCCATGACGTGAGGCAGTCAGCGCACAGCATGTGACCGCACATCAACACGCGAGCGTCCAGAGGCAGCTCGAAACACACTGGGCACTGCACGATGCTTTCCAACTCTTTCAGCACCTCTTTTGCGCCAGCATCGACTACAGCGCCCTCGCCTTCCTCGGGCGTAGGCGGCATGAGCACTCTGCATGGTTCCATTGTTGGTTTGAAAAGGGTGAACACGAACATGTTTCTGAAAACATCCACCAGCGTCTTGTTGGCTGGCACGTTGCCGATCGCGAACGAGTCGCCATGCTGCAAACGTACTGGTGTGTCTGGTGGTATCTGATACATTCGCCGAGACTTGAACGATATGAAGAGCGTACCGCAGCTGCTCTTCAAGTCAACCAAACGGTACACACCCCGGCTGTCCAAGGTGACAGCCACGTGGTTTCGACTGACGTGCGTCGTAAAGTCTTGCTTTTGCGCATCGAGAAAGAGAAAGGGAACGCCAGGCGAGCCAAACACTCCGACTGCCGGCGTACGCATGCCAACGCCTGCATTCGTCTCTGGTGAGGAAACCGCGTCGCCAACTGAGGCAACTGGTGGGTGCACCTTATACACTTCACCCAAATCCATGTTCTGCGACGTGCGCGCTCGTTTGAAGCGCGTCGACGGCAAGCGCCCAATGACAAAGAAGCGAGGCTTGCTTGCATCGTGTCTGTCGCCGACCAAAGACATGACCGTTTGCATTCGAAGAAGCGGCAGCTTTTTAATTTCGGTGTCATTCTTTGGCACATGCTCATCGGCAACGACGAGGTTCCCATCCGGCGTCAGGGAGTAAGGAAAAGCCATCGCCCCGGGACACGAAACCATCAGCGCCATTGACGAAAAACACACACGCAGTGTCTGCCTTTACAGTCATTTTTCATATGACCTTGTACGTTCCTGCAGTCTGGCGTGCCTCGCTTCGCACTCGATGGCGTGCAATAAGGCTGGGTACACAGGTCTCGGCGTCAAGAGCTCGCACGCCTTTTCAACGTGTCTTGTCCAGACAACGAGAAGAACCGCCCCAGGAACGCTGTCAGCCGCGACGCCTGCCCGAACCAGCAGTCGACGCAGGCGCTCTCTGCAGTCATGCGCAGTGTCGACGCTCAGCGACAAGTCGCGCGTTTCACCATACTGCAACAACTTGCGTGCAAGCTCCGCGTCCGGTTCAATGCTGGCATGAGCTATCAACGAATGCACGATGCGTGCTGCGACGTATGGGGAGAACGACAGCGGCGGCTTTTGCAAAGCTTCAAAACCGTGTGGCAAACGACTGCGTCCCAGGATGAGCAAGTCGTTGTCCCGACAGTCTGTCCGAGCGGAACGAAGAAAGGAAGAGCAAAACATCGCTGGTCTTATGAAGCAAAATAATTTTCATATTGTAAAATGACCAATCCATTCAAAGCCTTTATTAACTATGTCAATCCAGAAAAGATTCAGCCAAAATATCGCGCCGTCTATATCGTCGGCGAGTGCATTTTGTTGGCAGACTTTGGGTGGTGGCTAACATGGGTCGCCTTTGCGATACGCTCGCTCTCACATAGACAGCTGAACGACTCGACATCGTTTTTTGATGCTCTCGCGAGTCCTCATACGGCGCTTATACCAACCATGTTTGCCATACTGAGCGACTTGTATAACAATTGCAACACAGAACAGTGTCAAGTCACCACACCTGCGTTCACGTGGTACAGTTTTCCAATCCTGATGATTCCATACGACGCAATCGCACTCAGTTATAACATACAGTATTACGGGAAAAACCATTGGACGTATGGCTTGTCAATATACACGCTGATTGTGTCGTCCCTAACAGCTTTGTGGAGCATATCGTGTTACGCTGCCATCATCAGTGCACGAAACTCTAGACGCGTAGAGACTGCGAAGGATGGAGAGTCGCCCCCAGTGGATGCGCCCCGCCGTGCAGCATGGGGTGGGTCGAAAAAGATGGACAAGTACATATATATTTAAAAAGGCAACGCAACTGCAGGCATCAACAACCCACTTTCATAATTCTTTTCAGAAACAACGTCTCCGAGTTTTTTCTTGACAAAGAAATATCTTTGGTACTCGCTCTCCAGTTTCTCGATAAACTTCTTGTCGAAAAAATCGTCATAGTCGTGCGCCCTCTCCACAGCCCTCTGCGAGCACGCACACGCCGACGCCAGTCGCCCCTCTCCAAAGTGCACCCCCGCGCTGCACGACACTGCGCACACCTCTGCGTACCAGCGCACGTGCTGCAGCGCCACCTGGTCATACCTGTCGTCGTCGTCGTCATCGTCGTCGTCGCCATCGACGCTCGCTGCAGAAGGCTCAAGCAGCGACGACGCCGTGCTCGCGACGCTGCGCCACAAGCCGGCGCGCGCCTTGAGGTCCGTGACGCTTTCCAGCGTGTACATGTGCGCCAGCAACAGCGCAGCTGACGCGAAACACTCGAGCGCAGAACGAGAGAGCTCCGGCGCAGCCTTGAGCAGGTCGCCTGTGACGCGCCAGCGTGCCGCGATCGACGCTGCACGCTTCAGATCCAGGTGCGCCTCGAGGCAGTCGTTTCCGTTTTTCGCAGCTGCCAGCTTCAGAAAGCTGCGACGCACGAGACAGCAAAGCTGCTCGAAGCTGATGCCGGTCGCCCATATGACTGTCGCGTCGCCGTCGTTTCGCTGCCACGCCGACGACACGCGAGCGCGCCTGGGCGCAGAGGGTTCGACGCCCAGCACGAAATCGCAGTAGGACGAAAACTGAGTCGCCTTGAGCTCATCCTTGTCAGAGGCGTACACACACGCGCCGACGAGCTGCTTCGGCAAGGGCACGGGTGCTATTTTCAGGAATATATCTTGAATATTCTCCATTTATTACTTCAAACAAAACGCAGCAAGTAATGTACAAAATCATCGATACCAGTGCTACCGACGGTGCGGTGTTCGTGTTCAAAAAACACCCAACTATTACAAATAAAGAACACGTCTCAGATGCTGTACATTCTTCGCAAGAGGCGTACCGGGCCATTCAATCCGCAACACTCGAGAGCGGGAACGACATGGTCGAAGTTCAAGCACCAGGATCGGTTTCCCAGATGCGTATGAGTACATCATCAGACCATCTGCTGGATACTGATTTAAACAGGTACATTAAGAATGGACATGCGAAGGAAATTCGGACGGCACTTCAATTTGTAAAATCGCAACGTTTGTGGCTGGATTGTGAACGAAAAATTACAAATGGGAGAATCATATGGGCACATCACACCGTTTCGAACCAAAAGTTCGTCATAAAACATCAGACTATCGCAAAAGTGGACGTGGATTTCGAGATCACACCAGGTCCTGCAGCTGCTGAGCTTCGGGCTCTCATGCACATGTGCGTTTTTATGAAGCGGAACATGATAGGTCCGTTCTTTTGCGAACTCGTCAACCACGAGATCTTTTTCAACGTCGACGGACTTCATCTCAGCACGACGCTCAACGCATACACAATTGACTTTACTCGTTGGATCAAAGGTGACGAGAAGAACAAGGTGTGTGCTTCGAAGCCACCAAACTATACAATCGCCACCACCTTCGAATCACCATGGCTGTACACGCCTTGCGGCGGCCTCAGCATTCTGTGTTCCAACCACAGAGCAGACGTCAGTCTGTTCAACATGATTCTGCGTGGCGTGCTGCTGCAAGTGTGCATGGCACTTTCCCAGGCGCAGCGCACGTGCTTGTTCAGTCACAACGATATGCATTCTGCAAACATCATGTTTGACACCGAGATGCTTGGTAGAAAAAGGCTGTTTGTGACTTGCAGCGGGACTTTCATACTGCCGAAAGAAGTGCCTGGGATCCGAATCATCGACTTGCAGCACACCGCCATGGATACGTACAACAGCAACTTTCAGTGCAACGGCAAAATCGCTGGATACAAGGATGACATTTTCAACCAGTTTTCCCTGTCCTACGACATACATCGTTTCTGCGAGTATCTTGTCTTGGAACTACTGAGGGATAAGTTTGGAAAGATTGAAACAGACATACGCAACTTTTTGTGGAAAGCTGCAAGCGTGCCCGGCAAATGCGGCGTCGACGAGCCGCCAAAGTTTGCAGCCGAAGTTGTGTGGAACCCGTACCTGATTTCGGGAATGCCACCAGAAGACTGCTTGCGCGACACAGTCTTTGATGTGTTTCGAACAGACCCATCTACGCCGGCTGATTACATCTTTTACCAAACACCGCCGCCGGCTGAGGCTCAAGAGCGATACATGGCATCGCGATGCGTACGCAACTTCCGGTCGCTGTCGTTTCTAAACGTAGCTGGTGTCGACCTGTGGCAGCCAACGTGCAGACAACTTGTGCTGGAGGCGTTCAAGGACACAATAGCACCGCCGCGGTACATTCCAACGCAAAATGCTGTACGATACCTGGAAGCCTTTGCTACCAACTTCACAAACACAGTCATGAACCGGGCATCGCTGTATCACAAGCACTCAAAGACGAGCATATCAAAGTTTCTATTTCAAGAGCTTGTATTGCTCAATACAACTCTGGACCACTTGTTCAGCCTGGACCTCGTCGACGAAGTCAAGCTGAGAATGAATGTGCATAACGAGGCGCCCATGAAAATGTGTGCGCTCGCGGACGCCATCAACATCGTCGTGCACTGCGATTGGAGAACGCAGGCACGTGTCTCGGACTTTCCTGACCAAAGTCGAGTGGATGAAAACTTTCGAGTCTACGAGCAAGAAGTCGTTCTTGCGCTCAAGCTCCACAACGTGCGCACGGCGGCACGGCGGCCGCTGGCTGGAAGCAGACTGCCTGCAGAGACGGAGTGCAAACTCATAACCATTCAGCACGACCACGAGCTGGAGCAATACCGCCAGCTTCTGTACAATGCTGTCATGAGTTTTGAATAATAAAACATACAAACACAGAGTCGTTTAAAGTGTAAAATGTCTTTGTCTTTCGGGGCAGAAGATAACAACGCCGAAAGTGAGGACGAGTACGTATTTCATCATAAAGAACAAGAGACGAAGGATATTAATATCAACGAGAACATACAAAAATACATTGATAGAATACTGTCACACGTCCAAAGCGTTATCGAATACCAAAAAGAGATATATTTGGAAAATACAGAGGTTTATCAAGCAGAAGAAATCGATGATGAGTTGATCGAATCGATCGAGCCAAATGATGCAATCTTCGATGTAATTGACGTGTTCTTTCACAAAAACGCTGGAGAACTTGATGCGTACATTCAAATACAAAATGAAAACAGTCACGCCAATGGTTTTGAAAAAGATTTTCCAGAAAGATGGATCGTCATTAGAAAAGCTGTAAATATTTCGACAGAGTATTCAAAAGAATCTATTCACGAGTTATTTTACGATGACGTGAAAAATGCAATTATTCAAAAGAAAAACGCCCACCTAGGCGCGGCCTCCCATGTGATCGCTGGGGCCGCTGCAGGAGCCGCCATCGCAGGTGCCCCAGTCACAGCTGCCGTGGCTGTTGCTGCGCTTGGGCTCAATGCAGCATACCAAAAAATATACGGGAAGAAAAAGCAACTCGACGCAGATGTGAAAAAAGCTGAAGCGCAACCAAATATCACGCCACAAGAAAAAATAGTTGAAAAAGAATCAGAAGACCTGGCGGAGATGTGTTTACAAACACTCGATGAAGAAAAGAAACTGATAGAAAAGAAACTGATAGAAGACATCTACAATGACGAATACGTTAGACTACAAAAAATCGACGAGAGCATCGACAGAATACAGAAAATGCTGGTGAAGTGAATGTGTTACAACACGCAGTTGCAAAAGCCAGGCGGATACGGAGGCGGGTTTGGTGGCGGCGGCTTCGGTGGACTCGGCGGACGTGGAGACGGTGGTGGAAACGGTGGCGGCGGTGGCGGCGGCGGATTCGGAGGGCTCGGGGGAGGCGGTGGATACGGTGGCGGCGGCGGACTCGGCGGTGGTGGCGGACCAGGCGGCGGCGGCGAACTGAAGAGCGCTTGAATGGATATTGTGCTGGCACACGTCGCCGAGTTGCAGTAGTTGATTAAATAAAAAGTTACCAGTGCTGCGTTGCTGGCGTTTCTCGGGACTGTGAACAACAGTTCAGGACACAACCCGCACGAATTGTCGTCATAACTCATAAAAGGCGGTACCGTAAATGATGAATATGGATAAGATGCGTTGAACGTGCTATCAGCGAGCGCAAAAAAGGGGTCATTCGTACAACTGCATCCCGCACTGATGTTGTATGTGATGCCCGGTGCAAGCTGGACAGTTGTGAAATAGTTTGAAAGCAGCGTGCCTCCAAACGACGACGAGTAAGGTGGTGCAGGTGGTGATGGCGGAGGCGGTGCTGCACACGTTATATTGTTCATCGCGTAGTTGTACGCAGCTGTGATGTTTAGAAAAGCCGACGTGGTGTTGACTGGCACGTTGGTGGTTGTTCCGCTTGCCACTATGAGCGCTTGCGTCACTTGGGCCACCGTCAAACACGGCTTCTGCGACAGCAAAAAGGCTGCTGCACCGCTCACGTGGGGTGTTGCCATGCTCGTGCCTGAAAGAATCTGATATCCACCACCAGGCCATGTGCTCGTGACAAACAATCCAGGCGCGGACATATCAACACATGAGCCATAGTCGCTGAACGAGGTTTGAAAGTTGCGGTTGTTGTCAGTTGCGGCGACCGTAATGGCTGCCGGCGCTGAGGCTGGGCTCACTTGGCACGCATCCGCAGCAGAGTTGCCAGCAGCGATGACGCTTGTTATGCCAGCATCTGCTAGAAATTGAATGACCAAGTTTTCCAACGCAAAGTAGCCTCCACCCAAAGAAAGACTTGCTACTGCAGGTGTTTGCCCGTACACTAACGCTTGTTCCTCTACCCACTCGGCGCCTCTGATGATCTCGTCGTCGAGACCGGTGCCTGAGTCATCCAAAACTTTAACAGCATGGAGCGTCGCGTACGGCCACACACCCGTCTGCGCGCCCGCGGCGATACCGCTCACGTGCGTCCCGTGACCTGCTACGTCAAGCCACGACGGCGTACGCGCTGCACATGCAGTATTGTTGAGGGCGCAAAAGGAATTACTGCTCAGGCGCCCGCCAAAGTCTGTGTGGTTGTATACGCCGCTGTCAAGAATGAATATGTGCACAGGGACTCCCGTCGAGTTGCACCCGTGTGGTAAGGTGTATTGCGAGTCCAAAATGCCATCAATCACATCAAGGTTCTGAAATGTGCTGTTGGCTGCGTGAAGCGTACAACTCGATTTTTGACGCGGCTTGTTCTCTTCAACCCCCCATACGACGCCTTCGTTGTCCTGTGACCATGCCAGAACTTCTAAGGTATTGTCGTGTTCAAACGTAAACAATTTCTTCCCTTGGTAGTCGATATTCTGGAACGGTGCAAGCGAGAGAACCTGTTCTCGCTGTGCTGGCAATGATGATGGACGAAACAAACCGACGTACGGTGTTGCGCGGACAGAATGAACAAAGCAGACAAGACACGCAAAAAAAAACTTGAACATCACACAGGCGCCATTGTACTTTATTATTCCGTGTTCAAAAATACTCTCTCTTCATTTTTGAAGTGTATTCTGCCAACGTTTACATGTTCAAAAGAATAATCTCCTGAACTCTGAGATTTTTCTTGGAATGCAATACTCATTGCTGTGTCTCCAAACATGAATGCAAAGTTTGTATCTGGCACGTCACGTATGATGGGCTCGTCATGCACAGTATGACCCACAACAATAGTATACACAGGTTTCAAATTAAATTCTTTGCTGTGGGCGTTCAAAAGCATAAAAAGTTGCACATCTCGCACGTCGTCTGCAGTATTCAGAGACCTATTTTCAACAATACCCATAACAACATCTTTGAAAAATGACGACACGTCATCATCGTCAACCAAACGAGCGTATGACGAGTGGCCGGCAAATATGTTGTACACGAGGTTGCAAGCTTCGAAAAAGTTAAACTTCTTTTCGGTTCGACCTTGAAGATATTTCTGAAATATTCTGAATTTCTGGATCATTTCGATTGAAATACCGCCGTGCATGTAAATTGCATTTTCAACTTGGTGAATCACTTTCAGCTCGCAGTCTGGGTTCCATTTCTCAGCAAAATTCAATAAAGTTTCTGCATTTTCAGAACAATACGTGTACGCTTTTTCAAGTTTCTCTTGTTCTTTATCGCTGTCGCAAATTTTCATCTGCGCGTTTGAGTTGTATTGCATTGTGATGCCAATAAGATGATGTGCATAGTTACGGAGATTTTCTCGGTTTGAATGGTACCACTTACTTACCAGTAACTGATGTGTGTCGTGGTTTCCACATACGAAAATGACTCGGGAGCTATTCTCACTCGCAGCCTCGGCAGCTTTTGATAGTATTCTTATACACACACGAATCTCGTTGGGAATTTCGTTTTTTCGAAGCGTTGAAGGACACTTTTCGGTTTCTAAAAATGTCTTCTCTCGAATGGAAAAGGGACGAGCATTATCAAACAAATCCCCTGTCAATACGATAGCGGCATGCTGCTCGATGTTCCAGCCCCACGTCTCTTCCTGATCTATTTGCGGCCTAACACCTGCGAGGCTGAGCGCATGGAGAAGAGCATCCGAGTCGCCATGAATGTCCCCTATGGAATACGCAGCCTCAAAACTTTCTGTTTCTGTATCAATGCAAGACATGTTTAAACTAGTTTGCACACGAAGTTTTATAACAGGTCATACAAATCAGCCACAATTTTTGCAAACAGCGTAGGCGTCATGAGCATGTGTGTACAATCTAAACACTGTGCTTTGGGGTTGTCTCTGCGAGCTTCAATCTCACAAAATTTTTCTTCGAGGAGATCAGCTCGTACAGCTGATATGTTGTAGAATGGCAGAAACTTGACACCTGGGTAGTCTTTGAGAATCTCAAGCACCTTTTGATTCTGAGAATAGACAAAGTTGTCCGGTGAGAACAACTTGGCTTCGTCTGTACCGCAAACCAGTCCGTTTTGCGAATCTGGTGTATAGGCCCCATTCGGAAATATCTGCGCACTCGTTTCTCGAAAGACGCACGTTTTTGTGGCGTTCCGGCGTTGGCACTCGCTGAAGAGCCATCGGATATCGTCAGCATATTCAGCCATCTTCATGTAATGCAGCCCGTAGTTGACGATGAAGATGTCGCCCATTTCGAACATGATTTGCCATTCATTACGAAAGACCTTGTGCCATCCTTTGAACGTAAACGTAAAATTTGCTGCGGGATACTTAAAGGCTGCATATGGGGGACCGCTTTCCCATCCAAAATGATTTTTTGGTATCGCGTCAAATTTGGCTTGCAATAAATCATCATTGACGTATGTCAGTCCGAACCTTTGAAACTCACAATTAATACCCCGGTAAAAAAGGTTTGTAATCGAGTCGCCAACTATCCACACAACCTTGTTTTTGAAGACTTGGTGCGCGAGCGAGCGAGCACTTTGCCATCGAGCTTTCCGAATGATGTGCGGATCTTGGAGAGGCCATGCTTCATCATCTTTCCAAGCTGCACACCGTTCAGGCGTCAGCGCGCTCCATCGCACAGCGACTGGCGTTCGGCTACAATCGATATGGGGCAAATTATCTGTTGTCTGGTGGATCCATCTTCCATTCACACACTCGGGAACAGCTGCAGATGCTTGAAGCGCATATGTGAACACAAGACACAAAGCAGCACGTAGTTTCATCTTTACAAGCGCTTTTGAAAAAGACAAGTAAACATGGATATTCCTTATGATAGTGGATGGCTTTACGCGCTCGCCTGTGCCAGTAACCATACATGCGTCCGATGCTTGCAGCCTTTGGTTGCGGAGTTATCCCCAGACAAGCTTCGTGTGGTGTACAACTGGAAGTGGACACACAACGAATGCGTGTGTTTATCGTGCTTGAACCCGGCGATGCCACCCACACCCGGGCCTGAATCACCTGTGCAGCAGCCCAGCCCTGAGCACACGCAAATGTCGTTCGAAACAGCATATGCTGTACACGAAATAACAAGTTTGGGAGACTGCACCATGTGCAAGATCAATTCAAACAATCTTTCTCACGCACATGCGGGCTTTCGTGCCAAGACAACCTTAAAAGACACACAAGAGACGTTTACTGTCGCTATCGAGGATGCTGGAACAGGGAAGAAGGATCTCATATTTAAAATTACAGATGCAAACAACATATGCTTCGAAAGCGTGAACCAGGCCAGCGATGCTATCAAGGCGTTGTCCAAGAAACACGCACTTCCCAAGGGCATGAAAGGGGTTGAGCTTTTAGGGATCGATACGAGTCATCCAAGCCATCGTCTCTTTGTGAACGACCATCGAATGCAAGCTCTAAAATCAAGAAACAGTACTTGAAAATAATTACATAAAAAGTAAATGATGAATAAAAAACTTATATGCGTCGTTTGTCTTCTTTTATTCTGCATAAGTTTTAGCCATGCAAACATCCTGGGTCAACGCGTATACGTCGGTGTTTTATCTGGCCAAAATTGCGCGGGGCACGATTTGAATTCGGCGGGTTCATATACTCAATCTCAATGCGCAGCGCTTTGCAATTCAAATATTAACGCCGGGTGCTTGGGATTCGCATACAGCTCTTCTCTTCGACAATGCTACATTAAAAACCAACTTGCGGCTTCGGGTTCAAGCTCAACATGGCAATGCTTTGAAGCTCAGTGGAGTCCTTTTAAAACAGTGTTTCAAGGTCATGATTGTTCGGGCAACGACATTGTTTCAGCAGGTAGTTTTCCGAACATTCAAAATTGCCAAAGTCTCGCTGATTCTCTAGCAACAAGTGGAGCAGTTGGGTTCGCCTACAATCAAGGAACTCAATCTTGCTATGTAAAATCTGGTTTGGTTGATTCGGGAGCCAACCCGAATGTGGTTTGTCAACAACTTTTACACCAAAATTATGTCAGCCTCACCTACAACCAACCATCGTCGTGTGCAGGAAACGATTTGATTACCCTGTCAAACTCGCAAACCGTGGATGATTGTAGTTCCGCTTGCGATGTAACGACAGGATGTGTGGGCTTCAGTTATGGTGTCGCCTCGAGCTACAACGACAAGGTTTGTGTTTTGAAGAGTCAAGTTATTATTCCGTTCTCCGCGAACGATGCTTTTATTTGCTACTATCTTCCGCTCAACCGCGGGTATAACCAACTGTTCGCTGGCTTTGATTGCAACGGCAACGACTTGGTCGCCATCACAGCCACGCAGCTCCAGATTGCTCACATCTCCGCGAGTATTTGTAGCGTCTGGTGCGATGCATACAAAGACGCGGGCTGCGCCGGATTCGTGTTTGATCCTTCTACGCTCACAACGTGCTGGTTGAAGACGGCAACCGTGAAAGGATCGGCCAATGCAAACAGACAGTGCATGAATGCTGCACTAACATCGCAGCCGCCGCCGCCACCAGCTTTGCCACCACCTTCTCCTGTTGCATCAAAGTACACGCAAGTCACAACACACCAAGATTGTAGCGGCAACGATATTGTGAATATTTACGCTGATAGCGCTCAATCGTGTGCGCTCAACTGCGATGGATACACTTCTCCACAGTGTACATCCTTCGCATACTATTACGGCACAGACCCAGCGTACTACAATGTGTATAGCAACTGTTTTTTGAAAACAGCTGCAGTTCCTTCCGCCGAATTGGCTGGCATGTCGTGCTATGCGCTGACGCAGCCACCGCCGCCGTCTCCATCGCCTTTGCCACCGCCACCGTCACCGCCACCGTCACCGCCACCGTCACCGTTGCCGCCCCCCTCGCCTTTGCCGCCATCACCCTCGCCACCACCACCGCAACCTCCTGGAGCGTGGTCGACGTGCGAGCGCGTGTTCAACAGAGCTGGAGCCGTGGCGTGCTACGATGCTGCGCGGTACGTCAACAATTCAGGCATCCTGGTGGACCAAACGGGCAACGGCAACACCCTGCGCATCGTTGGGAATACGAGCAACCCATACACCGCGGATTGGGACGGGGGCTACCTTTCCTTCTCGGGGACGATATATGCTGCTGGAAACTTGAACACATCGCAGCTGACTGGTGACATGACTCTTCACGCCTGGATTTCGATCGGCTCAGCAAGCTTTTCAAACTTTTATCTTATGGGTTTGAACCGATGGTCCACGTATTACAATGCAACAGCCGTGAGCCCATCCAGCAACCTTGCCAACAGCTTTGCCTGGCAGCCAGCCGTCAACTTTTTCGATACAAATGCGGGTGGAACATCCAATCTGCCACAGTCGGTCGGGGGTGTCGGAAACGCTGGTGGTTGGTGTCCAGCTCGCAATTGTTTCTTGGAAAACACATGGCTTATGCTCAGCGTGATACGCACCGGAACCATGGTCCAATACTATGTGAATGGCACATACGTGGCCAACAGCACTGCATCTGCTGCGATCCCGTACGGCGGACAAGCCTTTGTGATTGGCACGGATGCCAACCAGATTGGTTCCTCTGGCCCAGCATCCACATCATTCATCGGGCAGTTCCGCGCGCTCGCCATCATGCCAATCGCAGCGACGGCAGACCAAGTGAGCAAAATATTCATCCTCACGCAGCAGCAAACCATGACGTCACCGCCGCCACCGCCGTCGCCACCACCAGCGCCGTCGCAGTGCTCGACGTACACAGTCGTGAACGACCCAACTCGCGAAGTTGGTGTTTTTCCAACGTCTGCGGTGCTCTGTGACTGGACATTTTTTAACAATTCTCTATGGTATCGCTTCAATGACTCAAACGGGTACAATTTCATTCCAACAACACCACCTGCTCCTCAAAACTGTACGACAAATGCACCGGGCTGGTATAATGGGCTTTCCCCTGCGCCATACTCGACGGCATCTGCACAGTTGTGTTATAACTGGGCTGGACTGCAGTGTCAATGGTCAGTCCAAGTGCAGGCAACGCAGTGTTCTGGATTTATGGTGTACAATTTCCCGTTGGGCGCAACAAATGGAACAAACCTGTGCAACCTCCGAGTGTGCACCAGCAACGTCGCACCCAGCACCTTTGCACTCAACCCTCCACCGCCCAGTCCGCCGCCCAGCCCGCCCTCTCCGCCATCGCCGAGCCCGCCGCCCCCGCCGACTCCTCCACCATCGCCGCGTCCTCCGCCGTCGCCGCCTGTACCGCCGTCGCCGCCTGTACCGCCGCCGCCGCGCCCGCCGCCGCCACTGGCGTGCTCGGCCGGGTCATATCTCAATGTGACAACCAACGCGTGCGCAGTCTGTGCCCCTGGTTATTACACACCAACAACCAACTCCAGCACGTCGTGCCTCGCGGCTCCGGCGGGGTCGTTTGTGAACACCACCAACGCAACTGCAGCGACACCGTGTCCGCCTGGCACATATCAAAACCGAACGGCGCAAGCGTTCTGCTTTCCTTGCGGCGTGGACACGTTTGCAGCCACGTTCGGCAACATCGCGTGTGTGCCGTGTCCGCCTGGCACGTACACCGCCGGCCTCATCGGCAGCCTCGCGTGCATGACCCCGCCGTCGCCACCCAGCCCGCCGCCGCCGGGCCCACCACCGCCGTTGCCGCCGCCACCCCCCACTCCGCCCGGTCCACCCAATTCGCCACCACCTCCCGCCACCGTCGATGCTCGGTTCCAGTTTCTGTCGAGCGACACAGACTCTCGTGGCTTTGACATTGGACTTTCTTTTCACGCGCCAGATGCAGCTACATGCGCCGTTGTGTGCTTGAACACCACTGGCTGCGTCGGGTTTGGATACTACGTTGGACCTCTATATCCGAACGTCTATTCCAATTGCTATTTGAAGTCATTCATACAGCAAAACTTTCCTCTTGAAGGTTTCTATCTGTATGCGCTTGTGATGCCGCCACCGAGTCCTCCGATGTATACATTCACCGCAGGTCAATATACGCAAGCCACGTTTAACCAGTCGTGCACAGGCTACGATATCTTAGATTCGGTCCTTGCGACGATTCAACAATGCGTGCAACGATGCGAAGGAACACCCGGGTGCGTTGGGTTCGAGTTTGATCAGCAGGATGCAGCAGCGCCCGGCGAGTGCTTCGTGAAGTCGGCCATCGTGCCCAGCGAAGCAAACCCATACGCCAACTGCTATGCGCGAGTCGAAAGACCACCTCCGCCTTCACCGCCTTTGCCACCGACGCCGCCTCCTCCTCCGTCGCCACCGCCGAGTCCGCCACCTGTGCAACAGTTCAGCACGTTGCTCAAAGTGCCGAGCGTGCCTGTCAACGCAAACATCAACGACACGATCGCAGCTGTGGTGTCGTCGCTCTTCTCCAACTTGACCAGTCTGCAGGCGCCGCCGACGACGACTGTGGCCTACGACGCCTATTTCTATCTCTATGTGCAAGACTTGCAAGCGTCGCAACTCAACGGTGTGTTGGATCAAATCACACAAGGACTCTTGGCGACAGCCAACTCGAGCGTCACGTCGACGCTAGTAACTTCAAAGCCAGCCACTCGACGCCGATCGTTGCTGCAGCAACCCACAGGCTCAACAGAGGGTTCATTTTCTTTCGGAAGTGCCCAAGAGGCCAACAACTCGGTCGTTTTGTTTACGAATTCAACCTTCCTAAGTATCTTCAATACGTCGGGTTTCAATCTGACGGGTGCATACTTTGTGTGGAACCAAACCGGGGTGTCCTTTAAGTTTTCATACGCAGTTCCGACAACTGTAGGCGCAAACGTGGTTGCCATCACTCAAACGCCGACGTTCCAAAACAACTTTACACAGTTTTTTATTCAAAACTTGAACACCAACGTGACGTACGTGGTGGTGGTGTCTGCCGTCCCGCCTGCCAGTCCGCCGGCGACGAGCGCTTCGCCGCCGCCCAGCACGCCGTTCATCAAATCGACAACGTTTTATGTGCTAGTGGCGCTTGCTGCGTTCACCGCTTTCAGCGCAGTGGTGGCGGGGCTAGCAGCGTGGGTCGTTCGAGATGCTAAAGTTCAAAAGAGAAGAAGACATTAAATGAAAATGCATATTGTATTTTTTTTCGTAAAAACGTAAAAGAATGTCTATTCAAACGCTCATAGACAAAGTCGTAGGCAACGAGCTCCAGACGTACGCAACCTCGTGCGACTTGAAAACTGGAAAACCAAAATCGAAGTATGTAGAGCAGACAGGCGGGTGTCGTCCTTTGCAGGACAAGGAGGCGACCAAGGTTTACAAGAGCGTGGAAGACAAGTGCGATTCGCAGCAGCTGGGACACAACAATCTGCTAAATGTCAAGTGCGAAGATGCTGCAAAGGACGCAAAGGCACAGTTTTACAAAAAGATTGGTCGTTGAAAGTGAAATCCAAACAAGTCTTTCGGTGACTGTGCGTTTTTTTCAGAATAGTTATTTACTTGTCAGTAAAAAAAGAGTATGGATCAAAAAATGCTACGTCCTATTGTATTTTTTCAAATCCTCGCGGTGGCGAATGCTGCCGCGCCATTTACTTCAGGCTTCCCGCCGCCACCTTCGGATTGGGGAGCACAAGCCATCCCCCCGCCGAGCGGCAATGTTGCCTGCAACCCCATTGCCAATCAAACCTATGGTACCCAGGCGGGTCAAAACTCTTCAGGTCTATGGAACTTTTACGCGTCCACACCAACTGGAGCTGCATCTCCGCAATACTTTGGGGGTATGGTCAACCCAAATACGTACTACCAGAACTCAGGACCCGGTTCAGTGTATGGTGGCCAGTTCCAGCAGAGTTTGCCATTTAATGCGCGTCTCTTGAGTACTCAAGATTTGTACCAACTCTCTGGAGGCGTATGTAGCTTTATTCCGGACTATGCTGAAGATACATTCTCGACTCCGGACCTGAACCTTTACAACTGGTTTCCATATGGTAGTTACCCGTATAACATTCCAAATACCAACGTCCCTGGAAATATTTCAACCTACAATCCAGTCTATGCAGTGACCGGAAACACCAACTATAAATCCAAGAGCCAGATTTACACACCATGGGCTAACCCGAACAGTGTCAACGCAGGCAACCAGAACGGACAAGTCGCTGGTGTCGTGACAGATCACTGCCCGTCTGCCGGTGCCGTCGGTGCCGCCGGACCCGGCGTGTGCACGTCTCTGCAGCCTGGCAATCTTCAGGTGAACGTCGACCTGTCTCCGTACGGCTACAAACCCACCGACGCGTCTGGCCGCACCACTGGAGCCATCTACACCCTCAGCCACAGCAACGGCGCGACCATCAACCCGGACGGCTCCAACAGCCTGAACAGCGGATGCGCGTACGCACCCTACCCGTGCACGCCTGGCCAATACAAAGATTACTTGAACACCAAATGCCCAGGCGCAACCGGTTCTGCGCTCGCCACGTGCAAAACCAACTATCCTTCCGCCAACTGCCCGACGACGCAAATCTACGTGTGCCCCATCTGGGGCGGCTCCCACCTGGCCAGCCAGTTCTGCCCGCAGTATGGCGTGCTGGAGACTGAGGCTGCCTTCAACATGCCCGTCGCCGGTGGCGCCTACGCCTTCTTTGGCACATACATGTACGGCACGACATCTGGCAACATTGCATCCACCACAGGCGCAACCTGGCTGGGCGACGGCAGCTGGAACGAGATTGATGAGCTCATCTTCAACGGCACCGACAACGGCCTCGGACCGGCACCGACCAACTTGTACACTGGTAACCCCCTTCCTACCTACGGGACCGCGCTCTTCGTGTCCAAGCAGCCGTACCCGTCCAACCCGTGGGGTAACTCGCAGGGCTACGGCTCTCTGTCTGCTGCTGGCCTGTTCAGCAACCACGACAACAGCGGCACGTGCACAGGCGCGGGCGGCAGCGCGGCGTGCTCGGCGTCCGCTTGCCCGACCGTTGCCTGGGGCGCTCTGCAGCTGAACGGCACCACCAGCAGCTGCGGTGCTGCGCCGATGGCGTGCCCGACCCCTCAGGCGACCGCGCTGGCGAGCGGCATGCCCGCCTCTGTCGCTGGTGGCCAGGGCTGCCCGACCTACCTGGGCAGCACCATGCAGACATTCCATAATTATAAATTGATTTGGACTCCCGACTGGCTGGCGTGGATGATTGACAACAAGGTGATGCGTAACGAGAGCCTGGCGTACCGTAATCAGGGTGCCCTGCCGTGGCGCCCCGTCCAGCTGAAGCCCCTCATCCGCACCAACATTGGCACCAGCCCGACGCTGTCCGGCGTCGCCGCTGCGTACTCCAGCGCCATTCAGTGCCTGCAGAACCCGTTCGACCTGATGAGCGGCTTTGCCAGCGCGCCAACTTACGGAGCTTGCTCTTCACAGGCGCAGTCGGTGTACACGAGCACCATCGCGGGTCAGCTGATCACCGTGCCCATGGCCACCATCTTCAACGTCGGCCTCAACCTGTGGCACGCCAACCACACCATCCAGTCTGGTGGCACCATCTACACGTGCACCAACACGAACGCGCCCAATGGCCTGGGATACCCAACCTACACCACCCTGACCACGCCGTGCACATCTCTGTTCAACCTGACCATCAGCGCCACCGCTGCCAACACCGCCAACGTGCCGTACTACACCGCAGGCAACCCTGCCAGCGCCAACCCCGGCACCGGCTGGACCGTCGCTCAGACGGGCGGCAACATTATGGTCGGCGCTGGCTACGGCCAGATTGGCTCCACCACCGTGTCTGCTGGCAGCAATGCCGACTACATCGCCTCCCAGACGCAGTGCAACCCGTGCGGCCTGATCAGCAACCCCAACACCGTCGCCTATTTCATCAACGTGCCGATGACCAACGTATACAGCTCTTTCCTGCCCGATTCCAAGATTTACATTCGTCGCATGAAATACCAGGCGCTGACTGCTGCCAGCCTGAACAACGCACTGACCCAGGCCAACAGCTGGTCTCCCTCCACCAGCGTGAACGCCGTGTGCAACCCGTCTCCGGCCCCCGCGCCCCCGCCGCCCCTGGCCACCCAGGGCGCCGTTCTCAACTACGGCAACCAGCCCTGCTACAACTCCCTGTCTAACTGCAACACCTATTCCCTGTGCAACGCCTACGGCGCCACCTGCACCAACACCAGCGACACCACCATCACCGCCACCTGCACCACCGGCTCTGCCAACGCGCTCACCTCCTACAGCACCCCGCAGTACGTGTGCGACTACTTCCCGGCTCTGTACGACAGCGCTGCCAGCGCGCAGGGCCAGCTGTGCTACGGCTCCTCCGCCACCTGCCTGAACGACCCCACCAACCCGTGCAGCAGCGCCAACCCGTGCGTCATGAGCGCCCAGCTGTGCGGCAGCGGCTACTCACTGGCGTCCGGAAACATGTGGACGTGCGCGGCGTTTATCGGCGCGACATCTGTGCAGCTGGCCAGCGGCACGCCTCCGTCTCCTGCTCTGTACAACAACGAGATTTTCGTGCAGGGCAACGGCTATTTCTGCTACACCAGCGAGAGCGCCTGCGAGGTGGATGATGCGCTCAACGGCTGCTCGCCTGCCGGCAGCGGCGGCCCCACCTGCCGCAACGACACCACCGCCAGCTTCTGCGTCGGCGGCACCGCTGCATCCAACGGCGCCACGTGGTGGTGCCCCACCGGCGAGGCGCAAATTGGTTCCGTGGTGTCGAACGACTCGCAGTCTCTTGGCGAGCTGTGCTTCAACTCCAGCGCTTCGTGCTCCATTTCCGGCTCCAACGCATGCGGCCCAAGCCACCCGTGCATCAACACCGGCGTGGCCCTCACCGCCTGCCCCAACAGCGGCACAACCGCCGGCTACCAGTACTACTGCGACCTGCAGCCCCTGGTGGGCGTGGCGTCGCCCCCCAACCCCAACCCGCCCAGCCCGCCGCCCCCGGCGCCGCCGCCGTATGCGACCCAGACTGCCCTGCCCGACTACTCTCAGCAGCTTTGCTACACGAATCTGGCTGACTGCAACTTGTTCCAGGCCACCTGCAAGAACGCCATCGCAGCGGCAGGTGCCAACGCATCCACTGGCGCTCTGGCCAACGGCACCATCGTTGGTTGCATCGACCAGTCCACCTCATCGGTCGTGACGTGCACCACCGGCCTCGCGAATTCCGCGACTAACTTTGGCCGCGCGCAGTACGTGTGCGACCTGGATGCCCAGCAGTACGAGCAGGCGCCTGGCGCCTCTGGCCAGATTTGCTACCCCACTGTTGCCACCTGTAACTCGGACCCCACCAACCCGTGCACAGCAGCCATTCCTTGCACCATCGACAAGACGCTGTGCGGTTCCGGCTTTGCCGAGGGTCTTGGCTACACCGCCACGTGCAACTCGCTGGCGTTCGATATCAACGGCAACACGGTCTCTTACCCCGAGACTGCGTACCCGCAGGGCAACCAGTACCTCTGCTACACAAGCCAGTCTGGCTGCGAGGGCGACGTCAACAGCGGATGCTCATCTTCTGGAACTCGTTGCGTGGACGATATGAGCAGCAGCTTCTGCATCGGTGGTGCAGTCAACAGCGTGAGCCCGTCCGCCTCCTGGTATTGCCCGTACAGCCTGCAGGTCGGTTCCGTCGCCAACACCGCTGGTCAGCTCTGTTTCAACAACGCAACGTCCTGCGCCAACTCTGGCTCCAACCCGTGCGGTGCCACCATCGCCACGCTGCCGATCACTGTGACCCTGTTCAACGGCACCGTCATTCCGGCTGGAAGCACCAATGTCGACCTGCCGTGCATGGTGGATACCACGCAGTGCACTACCGCCGGATACTCATACTATTGCTCTGTGTACCCCGCGCTCGATTCCCCACCACCGCCTGCCCCGCCGCCGCCGGCTGCGCCCACGGTTCGATATGTCGCTGCCCAGCTGGTGGTGGCCAACGTGACCGCGAACCAGTTCCTGTACACCTACCAAGGCCCGCGTCGTCTGGCGCTCGCCATCAGCGATGCGCTCGAGTCTGCGTGGCCGGATTACAGCTACCCTCTCGTTTCAATCACAGGTCTGTCCACTGTGATTACTTCCAGTGGCCGTCGCCGCAACCTGCTTGTGCCTGCCAACGCCAATAACACGGCCGTTTCTTTCGAGGTGACTGCAACGACAATCACTGCTCCTCTTTACAAAGCAACCATCAACGGCAACACGATGAGCTTCCTGGTCAACCTGCAGGACGACTTTTTGCAGACGCCAACCATCAACGGTGTTGTGTACCCTGAGTTGTTCACAACTATTACAGTTGGCACCACTGCTAGCATCCAATCCGTATCAGCACTCAACGGCCAGGCTGTGGCGACGAGCCAAGTTGGTGGGCCCGACAACGCGGTTTCTTCTTCTGATATTGACGGTGGCCTGCAAGGGTCAGGCGCAGCTGCGTTTTTCACGAATACGAGCAACACAACGTGCAACTGCTACATTGATTCGGCTTTCAATTACACAGCGTGGCAAATCAGCCAACAAGGCCCTTAGACACCTTCAAACGTTTGATAAGTGTAATACATTTCGTCTGTTTTTTCAATTGTGCCCCCTCTCACGACCCATTCCAACTTGTTTTACCGTCTTCGCAGTTTGTTTTGAGAAATACGGTTTGTAAGAAACGAACGAGTCAGTTTTCGGCGTCTTTTAGATGTGAGAAACACACAAGGCAGGAGTTTTCAAAAGTGAGCAAACGCACCTTTTCATGGTACTTGATGTTTCAGGCGGACCTTCCCTTTAATAGCCACCCATGCTTCCTCCTCCACCGTGGTGGCGCATCATGCCCATGTTCGGCTCAGGCGCTGGCACTGGTTCCGGCATCGGCTCAGTCTCGGGCATGGACTCCATGTGCGTTACGGCAGCTTGTTTTTTGCCATGAAACTTCTCGTTCCATTTCTCCTTGGCGTGCTGGTATGCCGACTTGGCTTGCTCTTTCTTGTGCTCATACGCCTTGTTAAAATCCTCCTTGTTGTTCCACCACGCACCAATATCGACAGACATTTCGGATGTTTTTGTTGTATTATTTTTATTTATGAAAAGTTGTAACTCGATACATTTTATGAACAATACGTCGACTTGCACGAAGCACCCAATTGCGTCTTCATACGCTGTCGCCTCGGTGCGCCCATTTGAGTGGCGGCGAACGGGTCGCTGGCGTTGGACGATGGTCGCAACCTGCTCACCTCACGCAACACCTGTGCGTTCGAGCACGGTGAGCAAAACGCAGCAATCAAAAACGTTTCACAGTCCGTTTCTTTCATATGAATCAAGTCCTTCATCGCCTTCCGCGAATTGTAGTTCAAAGGCCACATCCAAGGCAACCAGCTCGAAAAAATACCCAAAGGAGACAGGCACGTGTACGTCACGGCGGCGCACTCGGGCTCCTGCGCCTGACACTTCTCGCCAAACTCGAACTTTTCGCTTATTTTACCGTAATGACACGCTGGACAACACACGGCACACATGCAGTTCTCGCAACCGAGGTTTCTGTATTGATGCGGCCCGTTCGGGTCGGACTCTTCGAACCCTGCAGAAGAAAAGATGTGTCGCCATGTTGATAACTCTGGCATTCTTTTGCTTTTTATTTTTAGGAGCTGTTGTAATACACGCATTTTGTTGCCAAAAACTTTCGATTCATCTCTCGCGTCAAGTTCTTGGCAGAAACATCCAAGTGGTAGTCGATGTCCCGTCCCCGCGCCGTGTTCTCGATGGTACCAGCCAATGCGTGATAGTCGGACACGCCCTTCAAAGCGACGGTGTGCAGCTGCGGGCATGCGCGTACGGCAAACTCCAAGAATTCGGGCGTCAGCCACGAGGCCCAGTGCTGTATGTCGAGCTCCTCGATGCTTGTTGTACATCCCAAGTGCTTCTGAAATCCGGCCGCTTCTTTGGAAAACGGAAAATTGAAAATGCCGACATACCACAGCCGAGGGAACTTGGACAGTTCCACAAACACAGATGCAGGTGCCACCGGCTTGACGACTGCATCAGCCGATGCCTGGTGGCTAAAGTTCAAAACCTCCACACGGCTCGGCAAATGCGAAACCAAATGTATGAAATCGAAGAGTCGTGTCGAAGATATCGTGAACAGCTTGAAATTTATCAAATGGATGGACGTGTTGCTCCTCATGCTCAGTAACACTGGTTCTGTCCACTCGACAGCTGTGTTGATAAACATGCGCAGCTTTTTAATTCGGTTTTCCTCGCATAAAAGCCGAAGCGCCTCGAGAGACACATCGGTATCCACGGTGAAGTGCACATCGTCGCAGCCGACGTGTTTCAGGGAGTTTACGAAAAACTGCGGATCTTGGTTTATCGTCGAAACATAAGCGATCCGTCGAAACTCAACCTTCACTGGGAAATCCATCGTAAAGAAATCGGCGAATGTCGGCAAACTGAATACCAGCTCGTATGTAACGCTTCTGAGTTTAGGCATGTTCTTGCGTCGCGCTTCGTCGAACAGGCGGTGCGTCTCTCGCACAGAGGCGAGCTGCGGCACGCCGGGCCCATCCAGCTCGCAGTTGTTGAGCTGGTAGTTGGCGCCGCCGTCGGAGAAGATCAAGCGCTCGAGTGCATAGGTGCCCCCCTCGTGCTCCTCGAGCACTGACAGCACGCGCATTGGGCACTCGTACGTGAGGCACCGGATGCGAAGCGTACGCACGCCGAGCGCGCACAGTCTGGCGGCGCAGGCGAAGCACGTCAGCGTGTCCGTCACGAGGTGGCGAGAGCGCAGACTGCAGGTCTGCCAGCCCACATCGTCGGAAAACACCGCGTCACGCAGCTGCGTGCACGTGCACCCAAGAAACGTCTTGTCCTGCGCGTCGTCGACGTGGAGCAGCAGATGCTGCAGCACCTCGCGGGGGAGGCTGGCGAGCATGATGGACTCGACGGAGGTCTGTCGACTTGGCCACGCGCTCTCACAGACAAAGTTCAAAAAGTATATATACTTGCAAAAAACGCGTTCAACACTAAAAAAACCTACTCTTACATACCTTCTATTTATCATGGCTCCTCCCGCAGCTGACAAGAAAAGCGATGCTGCGCTCTCGCAGCGCATCATCGACCTTGAAAACAAAATTGAGAAGATGGAAGCTCGCCTTCAAACCACGTCTCGTACCGCCATTTGGCTCCGTTATCAAGTCGTCGAGCTCCTCAAGAAGGCTGGCATGTACGTCGCTCGCGAGGAGTAAAAGTGAAAAGTACAAGCTCTTTTCTTTGCACACCTTTTGAAAATAAAAGAGACGAGTTTGGTGCCCACTCTGCGTCCCTCCCCCAAACCTCGTTTGCCGTCGCCCGTCCGTATCAGCCCTCGAGCATGCCGGCGAAGGTGTGGGCCGTCACCAGCAACCGCGGAGGCATTGGCAAAAGCTCCCTCGTGTCGCAGCTGGCGCCGGCGATTGCAATTGCCAACCCGACCAAGGCTGTGCTCCTCCTCGACTGCTCGATCCAAGGCGACGCCAGCGTCTTCACCTGCGGCGGCACCGCGGAGCCGACCATGTTTGCGCCAAACGTGCGCACCCTCGGCGCCGAGCGCATGGCGGCCGTGCCCGTCCAGCGTACCGCCCTCGGCTTCATTCAGGCTGCCAAAAACGCCTACACCGCTGCCGCGGCACCGCCCCCAGTGGTGCGCAGCTTCTGGCGGGGCTCGACGGTATCCACCGCATCGACGACGCCGAACGTCGCCTTCGACTGGACGCAGCACGCGGTGCGCGTCAGCGACGTTCACC